>Ga0255341_1003014_pt1 | contig 19754 bp, 19 predicted proteins | sample wastewater_treat_8_FD_192418 | JGI IMG/M metagenome (GOLD analysis project Ga0255341, IMG submission 192418) | Wastewater microbial communities from Lulu Island WWTP, Vancouver, Canada - plant12 | ecosystem: Engineered > WWTP > Wastewater > Unclassified | place: Canada: Vancouver, British...
GTATTTTTCTACATACAGTATATCGCAAAAACGCCTTGAAGTCCAGTAGTTTCAATAGTTTTGCGAAGTTTTCAAAGATCGATATTACCTGTTTTTAACAGGAGTTATTGCAGTGGAATCAATATTGGCTTTATGAATTATTACGGTAACCAAACTCAACGTTGGAGAATAGAAAATATAGAAGATCACAATAATTCAACAATTATTGAAGAAAACATACAATCAATAATAAAAAATATAGAATTTGAAGCTGATTCGTCCGGTCAGCCTATTGTAGCAGCAGATAGTAGCAAAACTGTAAAAATAGCTTTCGGGTCTGATCATACCAAGCTTAAGATAACAGGTAAAAAGCCTACTGCACTAAATTCAAAAAAAATAGATGACGGTAAGGTTATAATAACAGCTAACATAATTTACAGAAACACAGGTGTACCCGGTATAGAAGGTCATATTTCAAAAGGCACTGTGACATTTGAAGCTGTGGTTAATGACATAATTGATATAAATTAAGAAATGATTGAAGCGGTTATAGAGGATTTTATAGAGGAATTGTATGATTTAGGGGGAAATTTAAATGATCATTAATATAAAAAGGCTCAATACAAGAATAATAAGTATAGCTTTATTAATTTACTTTTTATTCATTGGTATCCAGTATAATACCGTTTATGCCGGTGATTCCGACTATAAGGATATAAAAGGACATTGGGCACAAGAATATTTAAATGATTTGATCCATAAAAGCTACATAAAAGGTGTTAATGTAAACGGAGAATTACTGGTTCAGCCAAACAGAAATATCACCAGAGCTGAATTCCTGACAATTATAATGAGGACAGGAGACTATAAAATAAACCTTGAAGGTCTTGTAAGTTTTTCAGATGTAAAGGACAAGGCCTGGTATAAAGAAAGTATTGATAAAGCTGCCAGCAATGGGATTACAGGAGGCTATCCCGATGGTACATTTAAACCAAACAATCAGATATCAAGAGCAGAAATCGCCTCATTGATAGCTAGAATCGGAAAATTCGAACTTAAAGAAATCACTGAAACCGATTCATTTAACGACATCAAGAGCAGCAAGTGGTATTATAAAAGTATAATTATGGCAAAGCAGAACGGTATAATCGGAGGATACCCTGACGGCTCATTTAAACCTGACGGTAAAGCAACAAGAGCTGAAGTTGCTACCATGATTTTTAATTATTTGAAACATTTAAACCCACACAGTACTCCATCAACATCAGAGACAACACCAATGTCAACACCAACACCTACCTCAAAGGTAGTTTCAATGCCAACAAGTATCATGCCCGGAACAGAACCGGATACAACACTGCCACCGGAGCTTATAGACGAGCCTACTTATGATGTTACAAAGATATACGCTTATGACATAAATGGGCTGAATAGATCCGAAATACTATACAGTATAAATTATACAAACTTAAACAATTTAGGAAAATTCGATATTAAAATAATATTTGATCCGTCAAAATTATCTGTCATAAATGTATTTGAGGGCACCGCCAAAGACAGTAAATTTATTGTAAACAATGGCACTATTGATTTAAGTAACGCTGCAAACGGACAAATAATCATATCTTCAAACGATGATTCAGATATTGCATTTACCGATGGTTCTCTGTTTATCGTTAAGTTCAAAGTACTGCCAGATGTGTCAGGTACAACAGAAGTTAAAATATCCGGTATAGACACCGAAAAGCCTGCTTTATATAAAGTTAATGGAGATATGATTAAAGATATTGAAGTTAAAAACGGATCTATCACGTTTTAGGAAGGGAATGCTAAAGTAATTTTAAAATGCAAATTAATAAAAGAAAGAACTACAAAGGACTAATCCATGAATTGATAATTTCATAGATTAGTCTTTTTGTTGTTCCAGTGAACCAATTGTTTCATCTTTTTCTTTTACAATTACTATATCAATTCTTCGGTTTTTTGCTCGATTCGCCTCTGTGTCATTTGGCAAAATTGGTTTGTATTCACCACTTGCCATTGAAGTTATCTGTTCAGATGTAATTCCTGATTGCTTCATCAGAAATTGAACCACATTAATGGAACGCTTGGCAGATAATTCCCAGTTTGAGGGAAATCGCGAGTTATTAATAGGTACATTATCTGTATGCCCTTCTACTATTATATGGTTACTTAATTTTTTCAGCATTCCACCGATTTTACCCAGAGCATTCAAACCATCTTTTTTTATATCGGCATATCCGGAGTCAAAAAGAATTATTGAATCAATTCTTAATATCACTTTATCATCAGTTTCAAGCAGCTTTACATTTTCACTCATATTTTCTTCTTTTATAGTTTTTTCCAATTCTTTCTTTACATCATCCACTACAGCAGCTTTACTCTTGACTTCTTCTCCTTCGGTAGTATTTCCTTCTTCAGGCTCCTTTAGATACCCGTTATTATGTTCTAAAATTGCAATCATATCCTTACCGCTATTAGTATCAAACGTATCACCACCACTGATATAATTAAAGCTGCTTCTTAATGACTTTGCAACATCCATAAATTTTTGTTTGTCAATGGTAGCCATGGAAAAGAGAAGTACAAAAAAAGTCAACACAAGTGTAACCAGATCGCTATATGTAACCAACCATTCAGGTGCACCTTCAGATTGTTCTTCTTCTGGCTCATTTCGCATAGATTTAGCCATATTTACACCTCTTTAACATACTTTATTTTTTTAGGAATGATACTTTTCATCATACATCTTCTTATCCTGAGGGGATAAAAAGGTTTTGAGTTTATGTTCCATTATCTTGGGGTTTTCCCCTGATTGAATCGATAAGACCCCTTCAATAGTAAGAGTCTTAAGCTGAATTTCTTCTTTGCTGGCATTCCCTAGCTTTGTTGCTATTGGAGTACATATAAAGTTAGCAAGAACACTGCCATAGAAAGTTGTAATTAATGCAACAGCCATTGCAGGACCAATACTATCGGGGTCATCCAAAGCTTTTAATAAGTTGATTAGACCTATAAGGGTTCCAATCATTCCCCATGCAGGAAACAATGCTGCAAGAGTTTTAAACAAGCCTTGCCCCTTTGAATGACGTTTTTGCATGTTGTTTAACTCCAACTCAAGGGATTCCCTTACAATATCGGCTTCAGTTCCGTCTATAATCAATTGTAAAGCATTTTTCAAAAAGTCATCTTGAATATTTTCAAGGCTGCCTTCTAATGCCAATAGCCCCTCACGCCGTGCAAGGGTAGAAAGCTGGACAAGCTCTTGTATAATCTCAAATGGAGGTCTTGAAGCATTTATAAATGTTTTTATAGCTACTTTTACCAATATTGCCATTTCTTTTATGCGATAGCTAATTAATGCTGAACATATACCACCCCCAAAAACTATAAAAATAGATGGCACATCAAAAAATGAAATTAGACTACCATCAAGCGTAATAGATATTATAAGACATATAACTCCAACAATAAGACCGATTAGTGTAGCGATATCCATATAGTAGTACCCCTTTATATTTAATCTGTTTAATAAAAGTGTAGCTACTATAATTTCGGATAAAATGAAGAAATAATTAATATCTTTTATAAAATTTAATTTATTTAAATAGATTTTATCGCTTTTAATCTATCTTTTGGGGTATTTCACTGTATGTTGTTGTATAATAATTGAAGATCATTACAATATTCACCGAAAATGGCAAACCGACGGGGGAAATTGGAAAAGTTTAATTATATATCAGCTCATGAATATCAACTCAGGACAATACAAAATGCGAATCATTGTAGGCAGCTTTTAGCACAGCTCTTTAAACTGTGGATTATACTTGCTTTTTATCTCTTTATTGAAAGAATACACATAACTTATTTCTTTCTTTTTATAAACAAATTCACTATAATTACTGGATGTATTATGATCGTAGTATATGCCAAAAAAGCTTACAATGTCATTATATTTATTATCTATTGTATAAATTATGTAATGGTCTTTATTATCCCTTACTATAGGTGACTTTTCTATCATAGCTACCTGTCGGTCACCAATATAAATGCAGATAAATAACCCTTCTTTTCCACGACCCACCACATAACAGGTAAACACCTCGCCATCATAGTTAATTTCATAGTATCCATAACCAGAAAAAAACTTTCTAACTGTTTTATAGCATATCTTTCCGCATATCTCACCATGTGGCTTTTGTATATTAAAAATATTATATTCAGTTCCCACTAAACTCTTTCCTAAATTATTTAATCTTGCATTAATGCCATATGTTGATGATAAAACAATCTGATTATCTTTGAGTAAACTTATGTCTATTTTTGCAATTGCAAGTCGGATATTGGCTGTATAAAGTATCTGATTAGCATTATTTTCAAATACATAATCCGCACCAAGACTTGATCTTGTTTGAATTAAATTAATTATAATAATGATCACCCGCTCTTCTTTTGAATTTCTTCCAGTTTTTTGTTTATGTACTCTCTGAACTCAAACTCCTCAACATCCTGTAATCCTACAAAATAAATTGTATCTATATCTTCATTATTGAATAAAAATAACTCTCTTGGATTAATAATACCCTCAGGATAGTAACACGCACAATAATCATATAATTTATCATCATCAACTCTGGCCTGTATCCTGCCACAAATCATTAGCCTTTTAGTTCCGTCTTTCAATAATACAACAGATCCTATTGGCAATAGTTCTTTCATACAATATCCTCCTAAAAAATTGCTTTTTACCAGTTTATTTTAAGGTTTAGCCCCAATCCCGCGAGAGCACTGAGTTTTCCTCCCAATTCAAAAGAGTTGTCATCTATACCAAGATTGGCTTTTGCACCTACTGCCAAAGCTTCACCTTCTGCAGTAACATCAAAATTAACTCCAAAGAGCGTAAACCCTTGTTTAACTTCACCTTTAAACACTGCTGCACTTGCTCCAGCTCCAACTCCTATACCATCCATCCCAACTACAGCATAAGCTTCTGCTTTTGCTTCTCCAATTTTTCCTTCTGCTCCTTGATGAATATTAAATTGATCATTTCCAAACTTTTGTTCTATTGACCCCTTTAACCCCTTCCGCTTCTGCTGCTGCCTTTAAGTTAAGCTGAGATCCAAAATAAATTCACTATATTAAAAGCTAAAAAACAATCTTTTGACAGAGCAAATAACAAAAGGTTCAATTATCTACTCTAAATCAAAACTCCTTGTGCTTTCTATTGTTCCACCGCCGATTTTGTCATAAACTTTAAGCTTAAAATGGTATTTCCCTGGTTCTAATTCTTTATTTGTATCAACAAAACCAACTAACGACTCTTCAACATTATTCTCCATTTCCTTTTTCCCGGCTTCCCCTAGCAAGTCTTCTTGACTTAAAACAACATTTCCTTCTGAATCTTTTATTTCCACACCTAATTCCACCCAGTTCTTTCCACCGTCATCTTTTTTAAATCCCGATACATTTAAAAGTACCAAACCAACGATATCACCTTTTTGAAACACCTGATCAGAGACTTTATGCCATTGACCATCTACCTCTTTTGCCATAATCGATTTTTCAAACTTTAGTCCCAAACTTACACTGGTGTAGGTTTGACAGCCTGTAATCTGGATTAAGAGCATAACTGATAAAACAAAATAGAAAATTTTTCTCATTACTAGTTCCCCCTAAAATATTATCGAAACAACATAAAATAATACTACTAATACAATTTATGATTATATTAGCAAAACCTGTTTAGTCATGGATATTATATCCCAAAATATACATTTATTCAATACGTATACGTTCATCGACATTTATCGGCATTCATCGATAAGGAATACATCAAATATACAGTAGTTTTTTTATCAATTTTACAGTATAATTTTTATAATATTACTTCATAATTTCTATAATATTACTTCATTTGCAATATAGGGCAGAAACTGGATGCAATATTTCAATCATGCTTTAGTATACAAAGGAGGAAAATAAAAATGAAATCATACCGTAAAGAATTGTTCTTTAACCTTCCTACAAGAAGGGCATATGTGAATATCACATCTCAAGTACAGCAATGCATTAACGAGAGTGGTATAAAAGAAGGTCTTGTGTTGGTAAACGCAATGAATATTACTGCAAGCGTCTTTGTCAATGATGATGAATCAGGACTTCATCAAGACTTTGAAAAGTGGCTTGAGAATTTGGCACCGGAAAAGCCTCATAGCCAGTATAAGCATAATGGATATGAAGATAACGCTGATGCCCATCTGAAACGTCAGATCATGGGACGTGAGGTTGTTGCTGCAATAACCAATGGAAAATTGGATTTTGGAACCTGGGAACAGATATTTTATGGCGAATATGACGGCAAACGTGAAAAGAGGGTACTTGTTAAAATTATAGGCGAATAGGGTAAAAAGTGAGGAATACAAAATGTCATAATGTAAGGAGATGCCGCCATGCTTCGTATTGCTGTCTGTGATGATATACAGGCTCCGGTCTCATTGTGGGAAGCAACAGAGAGCTTTTTCCCAGCCATGGCATAAGCAGAGCCGAAACCGCAGCAGTGGTTCTCCGGCTCCTGCAAAAAGCAGAACTGATAGATGTGAGAAGCAAAACCTAAAAATATATAAGAAAAAACCAGTTGGCATGATCCAACTGGTTTTTTTGAACTTTTTATATTCCAAACTCTTTGCTATCAAGTCCAAGTCTTTGGCACATTTCTTTTACAATGGCAACTTCACTCTTATCAAAGTCACCGTCTGAAGCACCTACAGAACAGCAAACCGCTATTAAAAGCTTTGCTTCTGTAGTTTTGTTTTTCATTTTTTCAACCTGCTTCATAGCTTCAATTTTCCCTACATTGTAGTCAAAATCAAAGTGGCTTGCATAATGATTGAATCTATCGATAACATCACTAGTTTTAAATACTTTAAGGGTATCATTGATATTCATGAAGCCAATCATTTTTTGCTTTTCTTCAGTGCTGATATTTCCGTCAGCTGAAGCTACCAATGCACAACCTGCAGCTACTGCCTCCATAAAATCCTTATTGGCAATTTTTTTAACTTCACCTGTTAAAGAAGACCCTTTCTGTTTTACCCAATCTAAAATGCCCATTTTTCTTCCTCCTTAAATTTGTGTTTTGACACTTTTTAATACTTTTAACCAATTTTATTAATTTTATCACAATTAACTTGCTTATATCAATATAATCCAATGAATTAATGAAAAATTTCGACTAATAGTGTAGAATTATTCTCTCTATCTCCCCGCTTTCTGTTATGTCAAATTCTAAATACTCACTAATACTTCTTCCGGATAAATACTTACAAGATACAACCTTATCTTCTTTTTTCGCAGTTAAATCCGGCTGCCCATAACACTCAAACAATTTATCAACAGAATCGCCTTTTTTCACCATTTTAGTTCCCGCATCTGTTATATCCAGATATTCTATTGTATCCGGATATTGGCTGACTCCAGCAGTTATTATATCAAACACGGGAGAGTCTTTTGGATATGCCATTCTGGAGTAGTGCATATCCCTCGAAACACCTATATACCCATAGTTATTGGATTCATCTGCCGTACCTGTCCCAATATTTTTAATAACTTCATCAATTGTGGTATCTTTATTAATTTTAAATCCGTTATATGTAAATTCAAAATTATCTTTATCAATATTCGAGCTTTCCTGGCTGAATATTTTCTCATATATACTATCACCTTGTCCGTCAGATCCCTTTGTTATCTCAAAAAATCTTTCTACTGTTTTGCTGTCACTATTACATGCAACTTTGAGCTTATTTACCGAAAAAGATCTTTCATAGGGCTGGTTTATCTGATCTTCTCTAGTTATTATTTCAAAACTCCAAAAACCGTTTGCCTGTGAAAGCTCTTTAATAAAATCTATATCGTTAATATCCTTGTGTATGGGAGCATGCCCCTCAATACCGATGTGAAATACTGGATATACTCCTCCATTTAACAACTCCACTTTATCAATTATATATGAGTATTTTTCAAAAACAGCTTTGGTAGGGTGATCCCACTCAGATGTATTTTCTATCACCTGCTCCTTCATTTCAGGAGTCGCTGTCGCAATACCTATTTCTGGCGTACTTGTTTTAGCATCTGCCAGCAAAGTTGGAACACTTGTTATTTCACTACTTGATGTATTACTTAATACATCCTTGCCGCTGCATGCTGTAATAAACACTGATATTGCAATCAATAATAAAAGAAGCCCATGCTTTTTCTTCAATATAAATGCCTCCTATATTAAGTTATTTCTTTAATATGCTTAAATGGGGCACAAACTATATCGGCAAAATTGAGGAAAAATATAATAAATGGTCTGGATTTTTCTCCATAAAGAATACATAGTTATCTAAGTCATTCCTTATGTAAAATACTCGATAACTCCTTGGGGAAATTTCTCCAAAATAAGCGAAGAAATAAATTGTTTCATTTCACCTGACTGTTCTTTTTGATAAACATATTTGAATCTTCCAAATTTACCCCATCTTAATGTCCTTTTTGTTTCATCCATATCAAGCTTTGTACCGGGAAACCTTTTTAGTATAAACTCTTTTGCAGTAGGCGTAAAGCGATGTTGAATAAGCTCAAACGTGATAGGTTCTACGGAATTAATATTAACTATCTGCTGTTTCAATCGGTTAAAAAGCTCTGTATATTCCTCCTTCCACCCTTCATACCTCATTAGCGGTGCCACAACAAATCCCATTGGATAACCTGCTCCGGCGATCTTGGCTGCCGCCTCTATCCGTTCATCAAAGCTTGCTGTATTATGTTCAAAGTTTTTTATTACATATCTGGAATTTATACTAACCCTGAAACGGGTATGAGCGTTATGTTTCAATCCAAGGAGCGGTTCTACCCTGTCAAACTTTGTTACCACCCTAAGCCTTGCATTATCAAGAGACCCAAAGAATTCGATGGTTTTGGACAAGCTTCCGGTAATATGCTCCAAACCCAAAGGATCTCCTGAGCTGGCTACTTCAAAGGTGGTAATTTTATTTCCATCATTTACAATATGTGCCTTGATATTATCAAATATATCTTCCAGGTTTACGTATGTCCTCAAATAGGGTTTAAACGCTTGAGATGTTTGTAAATAACAGTATTCACAGTTTCCGGGACAATTGGTAACAAGAGAAAACTCAAAATTTGCCGATGGCTTGCACACATCAAGTCGAGTTCCTTTTTTAGTTGTAACGACAAGGGTTTTTTTAGCCCTTGGATATTTTTCTTTCTCAGTATTACCTGGTATCATACGTGAAACATTTTGCAACGATGTTTTTATAATCTCAATATTCTTATCTTGAAAATATGCATAGAGATCTCTACCAAGAGGATACTTGAGTGATGAAGGTTCAAAAAATACTCTTTCAGGCATAAATAATTCCATAATCTGCAACAGCCTCCTTAATAATAGTATCTCTCTATCACATTAAAAGATAATGTGAAATTTTTGGCAGCAAAAGCTCCTACTCCTTGTAATTTCCTAATAAGGAGTAGGAGCTTTTATTTATTTGATTCTTAAATCACTCTTAAATCATACTTAAATGCCAAATTACCAACCGAGGACTTCAGCCATTTTTGCAGCATATCTCTTACCTAATTCAACCTGTGCATCATGACCGAAATGAACATTATATGTATCTGTGGGATCCTTTGTCAGGCCTTGTGCCGAAACTACATGACAATTGCTAATCAAAGAAGGCAACTGCCTAACCAATTGATTATGACCTGCACAACTGCCACTGTAAAGCAATTCACCAGCCAGGAAAGGAATATCACCAAGTCCCAGATCTTGTTTAAGGTCTGAAACCAGCTTGCTTACCCTGCCGGGCCAACTGGATTGGCCGCTATCGCTTTCACCCTGGTGGAATATGATTCCTTCAATGATTCCTCCCTTTTGCTGTGCAAGCTTTGCACGGCTTATAATCCAACTGTATTGGCTTGTACCTTTAGAGAAATAATCAACACTTTTACCGCTGAAGGCACATGGTATAAGCCCGATAGTATCACCTGACGGAAGTTTGTTAATTATTGTTTTTGCAAACCAGTCTCCAGGTCCGATGGCATCAAGCCAGGCGTCATGAAGAGGAGGACATGCCACATCCCATTGATCTTTTACTCGTCCGAGTGCAGCATTATTATCAAACCCTAATACAAGTATGCGTGGATCTTCCACCTTATCGGCAGCTTCAGACCTAGGAAATCCCGCCATATTGGATTGACCCATCAACAGGAAACAATGGAATTTTGCAGCAGCTGTCGGAGTTGGTGTAGGCTTTTGGGTATGCGTAGGTGTCGGTGTTGGTGCTTTAGTTGGAGTTGGTGTTACTTTAGGTACTGATTTACCGAAATTTCCGGCAATAATTATTACATCAGCCATATTTATAACACCGTCATCGTTAAAATCATACGCCGGAGAATACTTTGAATCTCCATTCATTGCATTAAAGGCACCTGCTAAGAGAATAACATCCGCCATGTTTATAACGGCATCATTATTGATATCGCCTTTAATTGCATCAGCTGCATTGACAGTTACAGTAGACTGTACAAAATATGTAGCTATCACACTACATATAAGAAGCAAGCTAAGCAGTTTCTTAATTTTCATACCGTACTTCCCCCTTAATTATAATATTTTACAAAACTCTTCCCCAAAAAATTATATTAAAAGTTATAGCTATCAGATTACTAGCACCTTTAATACAATAATACAAATAAGAACATTTCAGAAAATATATTATACAGGTATAATAGCTTTTAGACTTTCACCCCCTCTGTTGTTTCTCATAAAAGACTAATGTCAAACCCAAAAATTGTTTTTTCGCATTTTATACAAACGAAAAAGAATAATAGAATTTTTCTATATTAAATACGATTAATCTATTACATTTATCTATCGCAAAATTACGTTAAAGCGTTCGTTATTTTGCTCTGATAAATGTAAGATTAATAACGTATTTAATATAACTATTACTGTATCAAAATTAGTTAACTTTTACAATTATCAAATTAGGTATAAATCATTATAATAAATACATAATACTGGTAATACTTAATGAATTAGCAGTTAATAATGCATGCATTCCAATACTTTCCACTTAATTACAATTCCAAATAACTACTGCCAGTTCTATTAAATTTCTTTGCTACAATGAGAATATCAGACATATTAATAGAGCCGTCAAGGTTAAGATCGCACTCCCTGCTATAAGCAGCATCTCCTGTCAACGCATTGAAGTGCTTGGCAATCTCTATAACATCCGCCATATTTATGGCCCCATCCTGGAAACCATTTACGCTTATGTCACCAGCCCACAGCTTTATAGGATTTTCAGCCTTACCCAACACAATATAACCATTTCCCGAAGAATGGGCAGTTCTTGCCAGATATCCCGGCTTACTGATTTTTATTGTGAATTCAGACTTGTTTAAAGGTATGTTTTCAATTCTGAAATATCCATTGGAATCGGTATTTCCCGTTAGATCGGCACCTTCAATCGTAACCTTGAAATCAGAATTTATATCTTTGTTGTCGGATTGAACATCAGCTGCTATATAACCTGATATGCTTATTACTGACTGTGTTGGAGCAGGTGTAGATGTGGGTACTGTGTTCCCTAAGTATCTCTCCTTTGCAGGATTTGTACCGTTTAATTTATCGGCTCCATTTGGAGGCCATTCAATTGAACCGAAAAATAAAGGCTTTGACTTTAGATAATAAGAATTAGGAATAGTTTGTGCAGGTATCTGTAAATCCCACGTAACTTTACCGTTTATGTAATTACCATGCAACATGAGAGTTGAAGGCTCAACCTTATGAGGATACCTTGAGTCGGTATCAATGTTAATATCTCCTTTTACAAATTCATTCCCTATAATATTCTGATAGTTTGAAGAGTCCTCTATAAAAATGCCCTCTGATTCTATTCTGTTTCTTAAAAATGTATTGTCAGGTCCTGCCGGTCCCCAATAATCAGCGATATTTATTTCCTGAATTATGTTTCCTTCAAAAAGATTGGCATATGCTTGATGTCCATGAATGGATATATCACATGGTGTCCAGTTTCCGCCCTCATTCTGATATGGATCTATAGAGTAATTATATCCGAAAACATTGCCGTTTGCTCCAAGATGAACCATCATAGAGTGCCTGAGATGTTTAAAAATATATTTTGCCATGTTCCACGTTTATATTTAATTATCTCAAAAGCATTTGAGGCGTGATCTATCAAAAGCTCTGTCTTATCTTTACCTTCTCCCTTTAATACTACCGGATTACTAATTGTAATCATGGATTTAATTAAATATTTACCCGTCGGTATACGAACTTTTCCGCCGTTTTTCACTGCATCAATGGCCGCCTTAAGTGCCGGTGCATCATCAGTTACACCATCTCCCTTTGCCCCAAAATCCTTTATATCCGTCTCAAAGGGCTTGTCTGGTATTCCTCCCGAAACTCCCGGATTCCAGAATAACTGTTTTCCGTAAACATCGGCACTATAAGAATTGTTACAGGGTACATAAGCCCAAATCATAATAAAACATATGATAACTCCAAGAGCTTTTCTTACCATAATCAGCCATCTCCTTATAACTATTGCATGCTTATACAATAATTATATCAGAAATCCCTTATTACCGTTATACTTCTCAAGGAGCTTTTTAAACGATTACAGGAATTATCAAATAATTACTGGTATAGAAAATGCCCTTATTCAAGGATCTGACCACACAGCAATAATTGCTTTTTAAGCTTTTGATATGATACATCATGAACCGAACAAGAATTATCCTTTATGGCAATTTTAGCAGCCTCCACAGCTGATTCTGTCATAATCATAAATGTGGGTTCCATTCTGATTGATCCATATGCAGTATGAGAAGCCGACATTGCAACCGGTACAATTATGTTTTTGCATTCACCCCTCTTGGGGATTATTGATCTGTAGCTTATAGACCAACTGGATCTATTGGAATTATTTACAAAAATACATCCTTCGTTTTGAATGTGCTTTGTATATCTATATGTATGCACATATCTCTGAACATTGTGTGAATCCATAGGATATGATGCCAGTCCAATGCTGTCTTCTGCTACTTTTGTGCCATTATAGTTGTGTTCTGTCATAACATAATCCGAAACCATCCTTCGTGCTTCTCGTACATATATTTGATAGGGCCAATTATTATTATCTTTAAATTCATCTTTTGCAAGCCCGAATTTCCTGTAAAAGCTCTTTATGTAATCGGGTATTCTAGGATCATCGGAAAATTGTAAAGTCCATAAAAATCCTCTCTGGTAGTCTTCATGCTTTTCCATTATGGATTCTCTTAATTCATAATCTGCTTCGGGATATGAATAATTATAACCGATATAATCAGTTGAAACCGGTCCGCAGTTATTCGCATCAATTTTATCATTAGGAAGTCTATCCAGGCAAAAAAATGTATTATGCCCCTTATTAAATTTACTTTCACTAAGCCTTCCGTTTTTTTCTGCTTCGATATATCTGAATAGAAGCTCATAATCATCCTTGTTATAATTCTCCGGCGGCTCCACATAATCCCTTATACCGTCACCATTTTCATCTTTGTAGTCAACCATATTTGATATATTATCGGTAAGGCACATCCTAAAGCAATAAGCCTGTATTCCCTTATCCCCTGCCCCTTCCTCTGTAACTAGTTCCTTAATCCCGTTTATAAACCCAAGTCCAGGATTGTTCTTGTCAATGTAAGGGTCAATCCCAAGGGGAAGCTGCTGGCTGGAAAATGAATTCCTGTATTGAATACCGTTATACCTCTCATCATATACGCTGTTTCCTTCACGTCCAACAGTATATGATACACCTGCCTTAGCCATCAAATCTCCCTCATACGAGGCATCAATAAATATTTTTCCTCTAATTATGTCACCTGACTCTGTCCTTATTGATTGTATGCTTTTATTTTGCACATCTACTCCATTATTAAGATCAAGCCTATTTCCGGCAAGAACAGTCACATTTTCCTCTTTAATCATCTCATTGAATATTATTTCTGCAACATGGGGCTCTATAGTTTTGTATTTTTTTATTCTGATAAGCTCTTTTTTTTCTTTCTTATCATACCCGTTATCGGATTTGAATTTCTTAAAATAATAAATTAAACCCCTTAAATAATATTCCTTTGCCATACCACCAATTGTACTGTCATCATTCACATCAGTTAAACTTAGTCCTGATGAACTCATGCCTCCAAGATGATTATCCTTTGATACCAATATGACGGATAATCCAAGCCTTGCCGCTTTGCAGGCAGCTATGACCCCTGCCGATGTCCCTCCATAAACTACTATATCATAAACGCGATTACCGACATTTGTTTCGTTATCTTTAGAATCAGATTTATATGTAAGCTCACTAATTAAATCACCTGTCTTCAATTCTATGTCATTTTCTGCCAGCAAAAACTCCCCAAGGTGTAAAGTATTAAAAATTATTGAATTATTGTCTTTATCTAAAATAGTTTTTAGAACCTCAAACCTTTGAATTTCATCATTATATCTTAGAACAACAACTTTGTTCAAATCAACAGCATCAATTTTCTTAGGATCGTATGTTATGGTGATACTAGCAGATCGATATTTCGCTGCACTATTTATATATAACGGTTCACCGATTAATTTTCCTATATCTTGAGGGATTTTTTTAAATCCATAGGCTTTTGATATTAAACCAGAGGAATCTGTCTTTTCATCGCAAATCATATTTAACTCTATATTTTTAATAAAATTTTGTGTATCATATTCCTCCCAATTCTCTTCAATGTCGACATAAAATACAGCTTCCCTTGACAAGTTGTTAAGAAACAACAGAAATGCAATAACCGCAAGTGCCGCTGTAGATATTATAACTGCTCTTTTTTTCATTATCTTACTACCTTTCACTGCCCCTAAAATTAATACTAAAAATTATAACATATACCACATTAAAAGTGTATTAGTAATTCTTCATCTGCTTAGAACCAGCTCCCTCTTGGAGGATCACCCGACAGGATCCGTTACTGTAACTGTGTATCTATACTGTCTTATATCGGAATCATATTGGGTCATAGTTTTATTTCCATCAATATAAACCCTGACATTCTGGGGAAGATTTCGCCACTCGCATGACGGAGGGTTAAATTTAATTTTTCCAATAGGAGCCACTGACGGTTTAGGTGTAGGAGAAGGTGTTGAGGTAGGTGTAGAGGCGGCGGGTGTAGCTACCGAATCTTTACTCAGCTTGGGAACAGCTACTGTTTTGTAATCAGAGGATATTGGGAAGACAAGAAAATAAAGACATACTTATAAGTTTTCTAAATGCTGTATTAATGCTTGAAATAAGATGTACTTGAAATAAGATTTATTGAACTTCCGAAATTCAGAAAAGTACAGCCGGATTTGAGTAAACCTTAGATAGATGGCTGCTGTTTTTGGAAGATTCACCTAAGGAGGTATTGGATATGGCAATTAAAGTTGAACCTGCTATAGAAAAAGCAAAAAAAATATTGGAATATTTAGGGTCCAATGAAGAAATACGAAGATATTATGAATTGAGAGAAAAAGCCATACATGATGAAATAACAAGAATTACTGATGCCAGAGAAGAAGGCATGCAACAGGGAGCAAAGAGTAAAAGCCTTGAAGTTGCAAGAAAGATGATTGAAGATGGAATAGAAGATAGTATCATAGAAAAGTATACCGGAATTTCTAAAGATGATATTGAGAAATTAAAAATCAATGAAAAAAGATAACTGCATGTGGCGGATTGCCCAATGCCTTCTTTTGTCATGGTGACAGTTCCGCCGACATCAATAATTTTATCACCGTCTAATAAGGGGCCTGAAACAAGTAATTTATATATTCCTGTTTAACATCATCCTAAAAATTCTTTCAGTCTGAATTGAAAGAATTTTTTATTTTTGGGTTACCATTTTGCAAATATAATTGTATTAGATAATGGAAAGAAAAATGAATATCATTTTGAATAGCTTTGTTGAACACCATCATAGAACATTTAAAGGAGAAAGGAGATGAAAGGTTAAGCTGAATAAGGAAAGCGATTTAATAGATAAATCATTAAGAGGGGATATTACATCTTTTGAAAGCTTAGTAAGCTTATACAAAGACTGGATAAATTGCTTTCTTTTTAAAATGACTTTATCAAAGGAAGACTTAGACGATCTTTGCATTCATATGCATTTTAATACTAAATACAAAACAAAAACTGGAACAATCTATCACATTTGTTATTCCAGTTTCTATTTTGACAATATATAACTATCTATCATTTACCGTGGACCATGCTTAATAATACCATCTACAATCTTTAAGAAAAAACTGGCCCGCTCGTATATATGGAAGAAAAAGATACTGTTAATAAAATTACCATGATCTCCTGATTCCTTTTGTTAAACGTTATTTATATATAATCCGAAGAACACATATTAAAATTTACTGCTATAATTATAACATCTCTCATGTTAATAACACCGTCCATGTCAAAATCACAATTTTCACTGTATAAAGCACTGCCTTGAGTAGTATTAAACCTTATAGCCATTTGAATAATGTCATACATATTTATGGCATTGTCCTGTTCCCCGTTTATTGAAATATCTCCAGCACAAATGTCAATAGGTGAACTTAAAGTGCTTAACTGTATATCTGAAAGAACCTGGACATTTTTAACCTGTCTGTATAGATAATTTATCTTGCTGATCTTCAAGGAATATCCTGCTGTGCTTTCAGGCACATTACTAATTTCAAAGTATCCATTATTGTCCGTTGTTGCCCACAGTGATGTACCTTCTATTTCAACCTTAAACCCTTTCTTTAATGGGGAAGCCGTCTCTCCATTGATAAAACTGGGCTTAATATATCCTGCCACTTTATGTAGTGTAGGGGTCTCTCCTCTAGAAGGATCAAATTCCAATATGTTTCTGCTGTGGCTATCCTCATTTGAAATAGAAGAATATCCTGAAAGCATTCCACCAAGAATATATGACTTTCCGTTAGTGCTCGCCATTCCGAATGTGATGTATTTTTCGGGGATGCTCTCCTTCTCTTTCCACTGATCTACGTCAGGAATGTACTCGTACACTGAATTTTGACCTCCATGAGTAAAAACATAAAGTCTATTGTTAATAACAGCAAATTTTGCTGCACCTGAGAATGGAGTATAGTTGCCGACTATCGTCCACTTATTGTTAGCAGGATCATATTTTTCAATGATTTTAATTCTTTCAAACATCTCGTCGCGCCCACCAAAAAGGTATATACTACCGTTAAATGAAACAGCACCTGCTGCGGCCCTTGCAATGTTTGTATCTGCTGCATTGCTCCATTTATCAGTAAGAGGATCATAGACATTGACACTCTTACTGGGTATCGTTTCATTATCATCACCATTAATAACATAAATTTTACCATTAAGCTCTACAATAGAAGAATTATTCTTTTTATCAGGTATTAAGCTTTTCGAAGAAAAATCACCTTTATCAAAATCATACACATTTACATTATTATCTCCAAATGAATAAATTTTATTGTTATAGCCTATAGATGATGTGAAACGAAATGTACTTGGTACAGTCCTGGATACATAATCTGTCTGCCCTGAAAGGGGATCATAACATATAAATCCCTGAGATCCATTTTCCGGTATCTGGCAAAATGCATATATTTTATTGTCAAATACAAAAGTATTTTGGATATAGTTAATCGAAAATGGCATATAGTCTTTGAAGCACCATTGACTTTCCTCTACATCCTGGTGAAGCAGCTTAAATGGAACAGAAAGTGTCACCGAACCTCCATCGACAGTTTGATTGCCTTGATCACATATAACCGAATTGCCTGATGAAGGGTTTATGATCTTAAAACTCTTAATAATTGTACTATTACCGTCAAGCTTTGAGTCAGTTACTTTAATAGTCCAATTCTTTGTAACCCCTTCTATATTTTCACCCTTAAACAAGTCTTTAAAGTCAAATATGAGAGTAGTGTCACATGGAACCTGACTGCCATCAAAAGCACACTCTACAACTGAAGCTTTATTGATAAAATACGGCTTTACTTTTCTTATGTTTGTACCGTCAGTATCCTCCATACCTAATTCTATTCTAATCTGATTTCTCTTCGAGTGATTTAGTGTTATTTCTCCAATGATTTCAGAAGTTGAAGATTTCACAGTAATCCAGTAAGCCGTATTCCCACTGCCCCATATAGTGCTCCTTTGAGGTATTTCAGGAGCACCGCTTACTGCAGATACTTTGTTTAATGAGTCATATGCCAACCACGCAAAGCCTTCATTTCCCCAACCTCTCGACCATGAATTAGCAACCTTGAATGCACCTTTTTCTGCCGGATCTACAATTTTGTTATCATTAATATCAACCCAAACATCATCACTATATCCTACCACAGTCATATGATGTCCCTGTACCTGATTATCTCCCTGTGCATAGACAATAGTCTGGCCGGTGAATTTGTCATCCTTTTCTGTCGATAGATCATCCCCGGTTTTTTTGTATTGCCATGATTCGAAAGTTGTACCATAGGTCAGAATATATCCGTTATTTAGTAGCTTTTTTATGTCATTCAATGCATTCGAATCAGGTGATTTGACCGGAGTATCAGTTCTATCGTCTACATTAACATAACCGAATTTATCCATTCTATAATTCATTGCATTTCTCCAAACCTTTTCGTCGGTACACCACTCCTGATAATTCTTATCTCTGTTTGTATCTCCGTTATATGGGAATTCTCCCCATGTAGCAGCACCATTTTCCGATAATACTTTATATACTCCTAAATTTGAAGAACCTTCATCTTTACCTCCATTTGTGAGGTTATAGGTCCATTTGGGAGAAAATTTGTTTGAATTGTCGTTGTTGTCTCTAACATCCCAACCTCTTGCCATAGCATTCATATATGTAAACTGATAATATGTTACTGCAAAGGCTGAACAAGAGCCCATGGTTCCCTGATCTCTGATAGGTGGAAAGTAGGGAAGTGCACTGTTATCCACAAAGTCCGGCAGCGATGTTTCATCTAGTTCCTCAATACCTTCAGAAGAAACATACTCTTTAGTTTCGGCATCAGCGTTCACCGATATTATGTCCTGGTTTATTGCTGCCGCTTCATCACTTCCTAATGCTTCAAATCCTCTGTCTTCTCTTGCCCTATTGGCTCTTTCAAGTCCAATCCTGTTAGGCGATATCTTTTCGACTTCAACCCTGTTTTCTTCAAACCATTCAGAAGCCTCTTTTGTAGGTTCTTTCAGACCTGCAGAATAATAATGTACCGTATCATTATTATTCTGCATTTCTTTTGCCAAGCTGTTTATTGTACCTGATGAAAAAACAAGGGTTGAAACTAAAGCTAAACTGGTCATTTTTAGTATTCTTTTAATTGTAAATCTTATCATCGTACTCCCCCTTTTTGTAAAACAAGTATTTTATGTTAATCTTATTATACACAATATTTTCAATCACAACTAGTATACTTCTAATATTTCGTAATATTTTGACTTTTTTCTACAATCATATTGCATAAGTATCATACATTAAGGGTGTATTTAATTTAAGTGAAGAATAATTTAACGTATATGTATTAATTTTCAGAGACAAAAGACTTGGGAAGAAACACCATTGAAAATAAATATAAAAAAAGTCTAAGATACCCT
>Ga0255341_1003016_pt1 | contig 19740 bp, 19 predicted proteins | sample wastewater_treat_8_FD_192418 | JGI IMG/M metagenome (GOLD analysis project Ga0255341, IMG submission 192418) | Wastewater microbial communities from Lulu Island WWTP, Vancouver, Canada - plant12 | ecosystem: Engineered > WWTP > Wastewater > Unclassified | place: Canada: Vancouver, British...
ACACACCATGCTCGATGGCTCCCCGAATAGGCACCGAGTAGACCAGAGGCGCTGCGTCCGCAGCCTGAGCACAGGCGATAACACACGCCAACGACACCAGCGCCGCGGCAAGCACGGCAGCGGCGCGATTATTGGATTTCAAGCTCAAGTCCCTCCTCTCCTCAATACTTCCCTACGTCCGGATAACCTCACAAGTTCCGAAAACTGCGAAAAGAGCCTTCGTCGCCCCAATTATACCATCCCTGGATTTCGTGCGGAACCCTGTCTTCTCGTAGCTAGTCGATGGGCTTCGGCGACTGCATTGTCATACCGCGCTTACCCACCTCGAAGCGGATGTCAGGCACGATTCTCATGGTCCTGAACTGATCATGCCACGTCGGCGCCACATCCTCTTCCCACACCTTAGCAGGCAGCCTGTGCCTTGCGCACTCTCCTATGCCGAGGACGTCGCAGCCCAACCTGTTCTGCGCGAAGTCTATCAGCCGCCTCACCCCGGCCTCCAGATGCCGCGATATGCCGGCCTCCAGCCGTTCCAGGGATCGTGCTGACATGAGCTGCTCGCTTGAGAGGACTTCCCGGATGTCCACCGTGCCGGTGACCCGAATCACCACATCCGTCACCTGCCCAGCTGCACGCGGAGTGCGGATCCCTTCCGGAAAGAGAGTGTCGGCGTGCGAGCGTATCATGTCAAATCCTATCGTGCCGCCCTCATCGCCCGGCATGGGCATGATGAAGGAGTACGCTTCCAGCCTGTTGCATACCATGAGGGCCATGGCCGTATCCTCGGCATCGAGCCATCCCACCAATCTGTCTCCGCGCAGAGCGGCGCTGCCTTCTACCCTCAGTTCCTTCGATCCGACCTCCTGCCCGCCCGCTGCGCCTTCAGGCTGCCCGCCCACGTCCTCGGCCTCCACCAGGCGGACTCGGGCCAGAAGAGGTTGGTCGCCAGGCTGTTCAATCGATGTAAGCAAGTCCAGAAAGCGCGACCGCGGCGCCGTCAACGAGCGGGCCGTATTGCGCATGATATCATCTAGGAACAACGCCGCCGAGCTCGACTGCTTGGTCTGTGTGCCAAGCACGTCGCCCACTGGATCGCTTGTGACAAATACCCACGACTTGTAGCGGAATTGCTTATCGCGTGCCAGCGCATCAAGGGCCCTCGCGACTCCACCTCGGGCGAACCGTTCGCCAAACACCAGCGCCCTCACATGCGCTCGGAACAGCACCTTAGTTGACTTGCCATTCAGCTGGCGAACAGCATCCCACACAGTGTCGCCAACTGACCTCACTCGCCACGACTCCTGCTTTTCCCCTTCTGTGGGCTTGGCGGACGGGAGCGCCACCTGTGCCCATACCTCTATTCGGCCATCTGCCGTTTCGTCTATGCCCAGGCCGAGCACGAATCCGACACTCTCGATTTCCCGCGCGTCTCTGCATCCAGTGATGGACGCGGCGACAAGTAGGCACACCAGCACGACAACTGTACGCCGCTGCCGCTGTCCGGCCCACGCCGCGCTCGGCTGCGTCCTAGCGTGCATCCCTGTCACTGACACTCTCGCCCCCTCTTCGCGATCCCCGGACGAGTGCGCCAATCAGAAGCGCAACGGGCAACGCTATCGCATACCATACTGAGTATTTCACGAACATACCCAGGTAATCGAATGTTTCCAGCACGGTCTTGGGGATCAGGCTGAGCGCAGTGCCCAGCAGCGCATAGGGGATGATGAGAGGGCGATAGTCACGAAGCCCGAGTACGTCGGCGATGGACGTGATCGATGCGTAAAACACCGCCGCCAGTTTCAGCAGGGCAGCTGAGAACCATAGCGCGAGGAAGAGTATCTCCGCCCTTTCGAGAAACTGCCCGAAGCCGACCATCCTGGCAGTCTCGAGCACCGGAAACGTAACTCGCGATATCCCCCTAACGCCCAGCATCATCACTCCAAACCCGGTGGCAGTGGACATGATGACCATTCCCACCGCCACCCCTGTGGCCATTGCCCGCGATGCGCCTCGCTTGTCCTTGAGGTGCCTGATAAAAGCCAGAACCACAACACTCTCCGCCGCGTAGGAGGCGGCCAGAAGTCCGCCATGGATGAGCGGCCTGAGCCCATTGCCGACAATGGGCAGCAGGCGGGTGGGCGCCGCCACAGGGATGGCGAGGGCAGTCAGCAACACGAGCGAGATCACTACCAGGGAGAAGAAGATCAGTGATACCCGGGCAATGGCCTCGATTCCAAGGTAGGCTGCATAGATGATCAGAAGATAGAAGACGCTGCTTATTAAGACCGGAGGAGTAGTCTGCAGGAATGCGATCCATATCGCCAGCACAGACTCACGCGATCCAAGCCCCAGCACCACACTGCAGTAAGCGACAAACGTGAGACCTATCAACTTGCCCAGCGGAGCGCCGAATACTCTCTCTGCCATGCCGACAAGGCCCTGATCAGGAAAGCGCGCCGCCAGCATCCCGGCGAGGCCGGCTATGCCCAGGCCGATGGCCCCTCCTATCAGAGCGGATATCCATGCCGCCGTGCCGGCTGCAGGAACCAGAATCCTGGCCGCAGCCAGAAACCCCGTGGCGAACACGATCATGGCCGTGATCACAACTATCTGGGTGTAGTAGATCTCGTCTTTGGGCCTATCTCCCGTGGCCTCCGCGGTCTCCGCGATCTTCGCCGCCTTCTCCGTCGTCGCTGCCTCCCTTCCTGGGCTCCTTACGCGCCTTCGCAGCCACTTCCGGCTTCCATGTGCGGATGAACTTCTTCTGACGCACCTGATCCAGTGGCTCGGCGTACTCAGGTCGTTTGTTGAAGGTGAACACTGGCGAACGCCATACCACGTCGCGCAGCGAAGGCCTGGGCTTCATCAGCGGCTCAAGATATGGCACTCCGAAGGATGTAAGCGCCCCCAGATGCAGTGCGATAGCCATGAGACCAGCCATGAGCCCAAACAGTCCCAGCCAGGCGGAGAGCAGCAGGAGCGGAAACCTGAGCAGCCTGATCGCCAGGCCGGTTGGGTAATGTGGAATGGTGAAGGAGGCCAGGCCGGTCACGGCCACCACTATCACCATGATTGGGCTCACAAGCCCGGCCGACACAGCTGCGTCTCCAAGCAGGAGGGCCCCCACGAACCCCATAGTCTGCCCCACCGGATCGGGCAATCGAACAGACGACTCCCTTATCAGCTCCAGGGCCACCTCCATGAGCAACGCCTCAACCAGAACTGGGAATGGCACCGGCATGTGGGATCCGGCGATCGCAAGAGCAAGTTTGGTGGGGAGCATCTCCTGGTGGAACAGGGATATGGCCACGTACAGCGCTGGGAAGGTGAGGGCAATCGCCGCTGAGATGAACCTCAGAGCGCGCAGCGGGCCGCCATAGGGAAACCGCTCGTAGTAGTCTTCAGGCGACTGAAAGAAGCTCGCCAGGTTGCCCGGAGCCATGAGCGCCATGGGGCTTCCATCCACGATTATGCCCACGAGCCCCTCCGAAAGCCCCGCGCAGAAGCGGTCGGGGCGCTCTGTGTACTGCATCTGGGGAAACGGGGAATACGGGTAGTCTTCTATAAACTCCTCAAGCAAACCAGAATCAGGAAGGATGTCAGTGTCAATGTGCTCGATCCTTTCCTTAACTGTCGCCACCAGACGCGGGTTGGTCAGCCCTTCGACATATGCAATGGCGATGTCGGTTCTTGATCTGCGACCCACCTTCATCGAGTCCATGCGCAAGTCGGGGGTGCGCAGGCGCCGCCTGACCAGTGCGGTGTTGGCGCGCAACAGCTCCGAGAAGCCTTCGCGCGGCCCGCGAACCACCTTCTCGGTGTGAGGTTCTTCGATTGCCCTGTGCTCCCAGCCCTTGGCCTCGAACACGACGCACTGACGCGCGCCCTCGATGAACAGCGCCGCCTCGCCCGTCAGAACGTGCTCAACGACCTTGTCGATGCATGACAAGACGGCGATCTGCCCCGACGGCACAACATGCGTCATGAACACTGACGCGATGTTATCGCGGCCAAGCGCGCTCGCGTCCAGCGTGGGCACGCGCTCTGCCAGCATCACAGAACGCAGCGCGATCAGGTTAACGATATCGCGCGACGCGAGTCCTTCGATGTAGAGGAGCATCGCGTCGATCTCAGGGTTAGTCCAGATGACCAGGCGACGTATGATCACATCCGGGCTGCCTTCACCCAGAAGATCGCGGAGTCGTCGCTCAACGCCGTCCAGCGTACCGGGGATCGGTGAGCCCGACGCTTCAGAACTGTCATGCCCGGGCCCGGCGGTCCCGATTCCGTCCGCTGCCTCTTCCAGTGGCAACAGCGGTCGTACCAGCATCATCCTGGGCCTGCGCACGTCGCCGCGCACCAGTCTGCGAAGGAATCTCACTGTGAACACTCCTCCGTCGCCACGCCAGTCTTTCCATATCAATCTGCCCATGCGTGGGGAAAATAATGTGGGAGAGACAATCGTCTCTCCCACACCCATGTTCATTCCTGTTCACACCGCACTATGGGGGGTCAGGCCACCGCCCGACTAGCGAAACTTCCGCTTTCGGGCAGCTTCAGACTTTTTCTTCTTCCGCACGCTAGGCTTGTCGTAGTGCTCGCGCCTGCGAATCTCGGCCAACACGCCCGACTGCTGACACTGCCGTTTGAAACGGCGGAGTGCACTGTCCAGCGATTCATTCTTGCCGACTCTGATCTCTGACATACGGATACCCCCCTCTCCGTGCGAGAATCAACCAACACCACTGCACGTAGCTCCGTGGATCCGTACGTGGCCCACGAGGCAATCTTGTCAAATTATACTTCACGCATTCAGGGAGTGTCAATCTCACCCGGGGCCAGTTTCGCATGTTCAACCCGGCGGCCAGCCCATGATGCGCCCGCCAAGAACGTGAAAATGGAGATGGCCCACACTCTGCCCCGCGTCCGGCCCCGAGTTCACAACAACGCGGTAACCGCTCTCACCCAGGCCTTTCCCCTTGGCCAGCTCAGCCGCGAACCGAAGTGCCCTGCCCGCAAGTTGGTCGTGGCCCGAATCCAAATGGCCCAGGCTGGGAATATGTTCCCGCGGTATTATAAGGATGTGTACAGGCGCCTGGGGGTTGACATCGCCAAACGCCACTAGCTGATCGTCCTCGTAGATCAAGGACGCAGGTATCTCCTTCGCCGCGATCTTGCAGAAGATGCAATCGCCCATCATTCATACCCCCTCTGCTGACCCTTCTACGACTCCCCGGACAAAACCTTCCTGCGCCTCGCTGACTCGCACCGCCACGATAGCGCCGGGCGACGCCGACAAGCCCTCGTCTCCCGCCCCTCGGCTCGCCACAACCCGCACATAATTGCCGGTCAGTCCCTCGCATCCCACTTCGTGCGACTGTTCGACCAGCACGTGAACGGTCTGGCCGAGCAGGCCCCGATGGAACTTGAGCGCCAGCTCGCGCCCGAGAGCTATCAGCCGTTCACTGCGGCGCTGCTTCTCTTCCCGCACCACCTGCCCCGCAAGACCCGCAGCGACGGTGCCCCGACGCCTGGAGTACTGGAAGACGTGAAGACGCGAGAAGCCCACCCGTCTACACAGCGCCATGGTGGACTCGAAGGCCTGTTCATCCTCGCCCGGGAACCCGACTATCACATCGCTCGTCACCGCAAGATCCGACACACGGGCGCGCGCGCGGGCCACAACCGCCTCGAACTCTCCGCCGGTATAGCGACGATTCATGCGCCTCAGCACGTCATCATCGCCAGACTGCAGCGGCACGTGCAGATGCGGGCAGACCGCCGGTTCAGACCCCATGATGTCGAGAAGCCTGTCGGTCACGTCAGTTGGATCCACTGAACTCAACCGCACGCGGGCAATGCCCCTGACGCGCGCCGCCATTTCGAGCACCTCAGCCAAACCAGGCGAACCGCCGAAGTCGCGGCCGTAGGCGCCCAGGTCGATGCCTGTGAGGACTATCTCGCGAAACCCCCGGTCGGCCAGGCGAAGCACTTCTTCGCGTATGCGCTCAAAGTCGCGGCTCCTTACCGGGCCGCGCACATATGGGACTTTGCAGTATGAGCAGAAGTTCTCGCACCCGTCTTCGATCTTGACATACGCGCGGGCGCGCTCAGCCGTGCCTTCAGAAGGGAGTTCCTCATAGGAACGGCATTCGCCTATGTCGGAGACGAGCACTGCCGGCGCGCCTTCGCGCTCGGTCAGGCCGATGACAGCCCGGACTATGCCGGCGCGATCCTGCGTGCCCGATACCACCGCCACCCCTGGAATCGCCGCTGCCTCGCTCGGAGATGCCTGCACATAGCAGCCCGCGGCTACGATCACGGCGTCAGGGTTCTTGGCATGGGCCCTACGGATCAGCTGCCGGGACTTCTTGTCGCCGATCTGCGTGACCGTGCAGGTGTTCACCACATACACGTCCGCCCTGTCGGCGAAAGGTACTACCTCGAAGCCGGCCTTGCGGAACTCGAGCGCGAGCGCGTCCGAGTCATACTGATTCACTTTGCATCCAAGGGTAGCAATGGCAACCCTGCGCACAGTCAGTCTCCTCTTGTGTCTGTTCTTCGTCTATTGTATCATGCCAATCTTGCGCAGGGCGCGCAGAAGCGGGACGCCCACAGCGAACACAGCAACTGCCTCGCCTGCGGCCACCGATAGCATCGCTGCAGGGATAGTCCACGCATGGATCTGCATGTTCGCCACGAAGGGAAGGTATCCACCTACCACGAGGCCGTTGACGAGTATGGGGAAGAAATGCGCCATACGCGAACCGCGATAACGGTAGGTAAGGATGGCTGCAACCGCCGTCGCCGCCGTTCCGAAAACGATGTCGATGATCCCGAAGGGCCCTGCCGTGTTGGCGATGAGCGCGCCCAGCGTGAGCCCGACCACAGCCTCAGGCCACACCATTGGAAGCAAGGTAAGCCCCTCAGCCACCCGCACCTGGAGGACCTTGTAGGAGACGGGGGCGAGAAGCAGACACAGGCCCGCGTAGACACCGGCTATGACCGCCGCCCGGGCCATGTACCTGGTATGTACGTTCATTGTAGCATCCCGCCCCCATCGCACACTGCCAAGAGAGTCCTATATGAGACGCCGGGCCACTTTCCCGAGTAGCTCTAGTGTTCGCCGGCGCCGCTCAGGTTAGCCCGGAATCTAGACGTTGAACCACTCGAGGCCTAGCTCGCTGCTGCCCACAAGTTTCTCTGATCCATCGAGGAACATGAACACGATCGTCGTCGGTCTTGATGGAATCAGCCACCCAATCAGGATCCGCTGCTGCACCTCTAGTGGGCGCCTCGTCGGAGTCGGATGCTCGGAAGAGGCCACTACTGCATGTATTGGCAAATCAGCCGACGAAATGAGACAGGGGTCCCAAGAGCGAAGACTGCCCGGGACCCCCGTCGGGAAAACCGAATCTAGACTGGGTCGGCCTCGACAATCTCCACCTCATCGATGACTACCGGGGCGAGGTTGTAGCTCAGTGTGCTGGGCTTGACTGTGAACGTCGCGGTGGAACCCAGGAAGTCGCCGGATACGCCGTCCCACAGCTCATCCGGGGCCACCAAGGTCGCAATGCTGCTCAGTACTACTGAGTCCGTCGTCTTCAGTACCGGCGCCAGCGTCAGGTCGACATCCTTGTCCACGATCTTCACGAGGGAGGCCCCGTCTGCGTCGAAGAACTCAATGTCCAGCTTGTCGAACTGCCCGCCGGCCAAGTAGCCAGTCATCGTGAGTGTGAGCGTGCCCGGGATTGCTTCGCCCTTAGTCAGTACCAGCGATTGCGGCTCAATCTTGCCCGTGATAGTAGCCTTCAGGCACCCAGCTGTCATTGAGGCGAGCACCACAACTGCTAGTATGGCTGCAAGCCTCAAGACGTTTGCCCTCTTCATATTCTGGTCCTCCTCTTTTTCGTGGGGATCTTGTCCCCGCAAATCTTACGATTCTATTCGCTTGCAGGTGGAAGATTCCTGCTTGTGTTCTCGATTATTGGGTGAATTATCAGCCCAGTACAGCAACAAGCCCGCCTCCGGCCCGGCAGGAAGGGCATGGAGGCGGGCTTACGCTCTTGGGCGCAGGTGATGTGCGGCCCCTGTTATTGCTGCGTCGACGCCCGCCCTAAGTGCTGCTTGAGCACTGGCAGCGGAGTGACGCCCACCAGCTTATCGACGGGCTTGCCGTCCTTGAAGATGATGAGCGTGGGGATGCTCATCACCCCGAATTGGCTAGCCGAGTATGGATTCTCGTCAACGTTCAGCTTCGCCACTTTGATGGGCCCGCTGGCGTATTCGCTGGCGAGATCATCGATTATTGGGCCCTGCATCCGGCACGGTCCGCACCAGGCAGCCCAGAAATCGACGATCGATACACCGGTGTGTTTTCCAATCTCCGACTCAAAAGTAGCGTCGGTAACAACAACAGGCTTGCTGTTTATTGCCATGTCAATTCCGATCCTCCCTTACAGATCCCGCCCCGGCGACCGCCCTGCGGCGCATCGCCCGCTAGATGCCTCCACTAGTGTGCACATCCTGACCTCCGCCAACTCCGAAAGTGCTGGGCGCGCGAGGCCCGGTGACACGACCGCAGTTAGGCTTCCGGCCACATACGGTGGGGGGGTATCTGCCGACATCATTATATGGTGGCATGGTCCGTATGTCAACATGCCCCACCCAGTAGACCCTCGCTCGGCCAGGCTATCCAAACTCCCCCAGCTCATACATGATAACCGTGGCCACAGCCAGGCCGGCCGTCTCAGTGCGGAGAATCCTCGGCCCAAGCGTCACCGTCAGGGCTCCGTGACGCTTGGCTAGTTCCACTTCGTAGTGGGAGAATCCTCCCTCGGGTCCAGCGATCACGGCTATTCCCGTGCCCGTCTCGAAGTTGGCGTCGGCCAGGGCTGCTCGAAGGCTGCGCTCCCGTTCCAGTTCCCACGGCATGATCAGCAGCATGCCCTGGGACGCAAGCTCGCTGAGGGCGCTCTCAAGCCCTCGGATGCCCTCCACCGAAGGCACCGCTCCCCGACCGGCCTGCTTGGCCGCCTCCGATGCGATCCGCTGCCACCTACCCACCCTACGATCGGCCGAATCGGCGCTGGTTCGGGCGACGGAGCGTTCGGTAAGTACGGGCACAAACCCGGACACACCGATCTCGGTACACTTCTGCACTATGAAATCCATTTTATCGAGTTTGGGGATGCCTTGCGCCAAGGTCAGGGACACGTGAGGCTCAGACGGGCCGGGCCCGCGCTCCTCCTCGATCACAGCATCGACGCTCGTCTCGGCGGTGCGCGCAATGCAGGCGGTGTACTCGCGCCCAGAGCCGTCAACTATCGACAGCTTGTCGCCTGGCCCCATCCTCAGCGCTCGGATAATGTGCCGGGCATCGCGACCCGCTATTCGAACTACTCCGTCTGCGATTGCGTCAGACGGTACAAAGAACCTTCGCATGTCATCTGTCTCCAAGAACAGGCCGAAATGGCTTGGCCGCCGAAACCAAGGTGACCCAGTCATCAACCTGAATGCGGCGGATGATCCGATGTCCGGCGCCGTGAAGCGCCTCCTCAACTCGGGCAGCGTGTTTGCACGTGAAGCCGGAGCACACGAAACGGCCACCCGGAGCGAGCACGCGCGGAAGCTCGGCCATCAACTCGATTACGACGTCGGCCAAGATGTTGGCCACCACTATGTCGAATTCCTGCAGCACGCCGCCGGCGAGATCGCCCTGCAGGATAGTAGCTCGATCCGCCACCTTGTTTGTGGCGACGTTGTTTGCCGCCACGCTGACCGCGACGGTGTCTATGTCGATCCCGACCACATTTGCGGCGCCCAACCGGGCGGAAGCTATGGACAGAACGCCTGAACCACAGCCCACATCGAGCACGCTGGCGCCGGGCATAACGAACTCCTCAAGGGCAATGATACACCCCCGGGTGCTCTCATGTTGGCCGGTTCCGAAAGCCTCGCCAGGATCGAGGAGCACTACGACCTCGCCCGCCGCCGGCGTGTATTCTATCCAGGAAGGCACGATCACGATGCGACGGCCCACGTGGTCGACGTGGTAGTGCTGCTTCCAGGCACTGCCCCAGTCTTCGCCCGCTACTCGCGCCACAGAGATCGCGGGACGCACCTCGCCCGAGTCGAGCCTGTCGGCGAACGCGGCATCCAGAGCCGACCGGATGGATAGGAGCCGGCTTTCCAGCAGATCGTCTACGGGATAGTAGGCCGTCACCCTGATCAGATCGCCGGGTGGGGTATCTTCGGGGAAGAGCTTGCCGTCTGTGCCGCCGGCTTCAGCGGACCGGCGCATCAACAAAGGGCCGGTGAATGCTACTCCACCAGCCCCAGCATCGCGGAGAACCTCTGCGACCAGCTCGCTGCGGTCATCCGATACTTCAGCCCATACTTCTGCCCAGATCACCTCGACACCCCGTCTCTCCCGGCCCTGTGCACCTGGCCACGTGCATCATGCCTGCCCGGCCCGGCCGAACAGGCCTTGGCGACCCTTCTTGCTGCGACCTTTTGGACGGGCGCCGCCTGACTGCAGCTCGGCGAGCTCCTGGAAGAGCTCCCTCTCCCTGGCGCTCAGGCGTGTGGGTGTCACCACTGTGACCCTAACTACCATGTCGCCCTTGCCGAACCCACGCAGCGCCGGCACGCCCCGCCCACGTACTCGGTACTCGGCGCCGCTCCGAGCGCCGGCAGGCACCTTCACCTTGGCATCCGCACCGTCGATGGCCTGTACGGTCAGCTCATCGCCCAGGGCTGCCTGGGAGAATGATATGGGAACCTCTATGCGCAGATCATTGCCGTCGCGCTGGAACCGCGAGTGGGGCAGGACTGTAACGTACACCCACAGATCACCCGACGGACCTCCGAGAGTGCCTGCATCGCCCTCGCCTCTCACGCGAATCCGGGCTCCAGTGTCCACTCCGGCAGGCACCTCTACCTCAAGGCGAACCGTTTCGCGCACACGCCCCGCGCCCCGGCACTCATCGCACGGGTTCTCGATGACCCTGCCCTCACCGTTGCAGCGCGGACATGTGGTGACCCGAGTGAACATCCCAAACGGAGTGCTGCTCACAGATTGCACTTGGCCGCGCCCACCGCATTCGGGGCATGTCGCCCTGGACGTGCCCGGCTGCGTGCCTTCGCCGCCGCAGGCCTTGCACATACCCATTCGATCCACGCGCACCGTCTTCGAGACGCCGGCTACCGCTTCTTCCAGTGTCAGCTCGATAGACTGCTTAAGATCATGCCCGCGTGCCGGGCCCGAACGGGCAGAACGGCCGAACGGGCCCTCGCCAAAGAAAGCGTCGAATATGCTGCTGAACGGATCGAAACCTCCGGAGTCGGGTGACCAACCTCCCCCGACCCCGGCCCCATCTTCCGGCCCGAACCTATCGTATCGCGCACGCTTCTCCTCATCGGAAAGCACCTGATAAGCTTCGTTTATCTCTTTGAACTTCGACTCGGCTGAAGAGTCGTCAGGATTCACATCCGGGTGGTACTTCCGGGCTAGGTCCCAATAGGCCTTCTTTATGTCGGCCTCCGAAGCGTTCCGCTCCACGCCCAGAACTTCGTAGTAATCACGCGTCGCCGTCGCCAACACCGCCTCATTCGCCAGATTCACACAAGTCCAAACGGGCAAGAATCTCCGACAAGCCCTCAGCCATGTACCCTACCAACGCAGTCACCATCGAATAGTCCAGCCGCGTAGGACCCACAACAGCGACAGCACCTACTACTCTGCCAGCAACACCATACGGCGCACTGACCACGCTGCATGATTGCAGTTCGTCCATGACGTTCTCAGAACCGATGGTGACCACCGTTGCCCCAAGGCCTCGCGACCCTGCAGCGGCTAACGCCCGGAGCACTGAGTCATCGGATTCCAAAAACTCCAACACGGGCCGGGCGCGGCCTACATCTTTGAACTCCGGCTGTGCAAGCAATTGCATCAGCCCGTCCACGTATACCCGTTCCTCATCTGACGAATGCATCGCCGCGAGCAGCAACTCGAACATCTGATCCAAGAAAGTCGCATATGCTGAAAGCTCTGCCTGAATCTCGCGCAATACCGCTCCACGCATCTGTGCGAGCGTGCTTCCGCGGAGCCTGTTATTGAGGATGCGCGATATCCTATCCAGGTCAGACGGGTGCATTGTGTGTTCGATTGAGAGCACACGGTGCTCAACTAAGCCCGAATTGGTTACCACCAAAACGAGAACCGTTTCAGAGCTGAGCGGAACAAGCTGTATGTGGCGTATCTCGGCCGTCCTTACCGCAGGCCCCACCACTACTGAAGCACATTGAGATATCTCTCCCAGCATCCTGGCGGTGGTTCTGACAAGAGCGCGGACCTCATCCCGTCGCCTCTCATATTCGGCCCTGATGCGCTTCTCCGCCAGCCCCGTCAGATCCCGCCCGGTCATGAGAGTATCCACGTAGAACCGATAACCCTTGTCGGAAGGGATACGGCCTGCGGATGCATGTGGTTGCTCAAGATAGCCCTCATCTTCAAGGTCAGCCATCTCGTTGCGGATGGTCGCCGAACTGACGCCGAGCCCGTACTTGCGCGCGATGGTTCTCGAACCCACCGGCTCCGCTGTTGTGATATAGTCGTCAGTCACCGCTCGAAGAATCGCCTTTTTGCGGTCTGCCATGTTCTCCGCCATCGCTCTCACCCCTTGTTCGCTCCTAGAGCCTTCCCCGCGACCGACGCGCTCACCGCAATCGACGCGCTACTCGCACGCATCGCTCGGGAGGCATCGAGGGTCTGCGTCAACAAGCCGAAGTTAGCACTCGTAGGCTGGGAGTGCTAATGAAAACATAGCACTCCACCCCGTCCATGTCAAGATTCTGACGACCACGCGGCGACAGTTCACCAGCTTAAGCCGGGGTTCGGCCCCGTAGGGCTGTGCGTTGGTGGGCAGGCAACGCGATGCTCAGGGCGGCGCTGTACCACAATCTGTTGCTGTGGAGGCGGACGTCAGGTCATCCGTCGTAACAGCGCGATGCGTGTTCTCGGTGCGAAACGGGCATTGCACAGGGATTTGCCCAGCCTGAGGCCATTTGCTCTCGAAGTCCGTGGCGTTCCGGCGCTTCTAGCTGGGCCGCTTCGCTTCCACTAAACGGCGAGTGCCGCGCCACTTCAATACCTGATACAGCCATATATACCCTTTAACATACAAACATCCCACATATAGGCACTCCGGAACACCTCGCCCGCTCCGACATTCCGCTTATTGGCGGTGTTTCGGCAGTAAAAGTCATTCCGACAGACCCACGCGGAAATTTCTCGCCGTTTGAGTGCAGAAAATCTCCCTCCAAAGCCTCCAAAGCGGAGAAAAGCTGCCCATATACCCCCTGTGGGTATCCGCCATGGCACCGCGTCCAAAGCGACTCAGGCTACACGCATGCGCTCCCTAGCGCAGGGCGACTCCTCCGAGCAGGGTATTCACTCTGTGAACAGCATGTGTATCGTTGCACGCAAGACCGGCAAGAGCCGCCTACACGCATTCGACAAAGACTCTGTTCGCCAGCAAGAACGCGTCGGGCGCGAGGCGCACGCGCGGGCCTATATGCGAAGCCGGGTCGGAATCGATGACCTCCACGAGGCCACGTGAAGCGAGGCATCGGAAACGTTCAGCGTATTCCCCTGCTAGGTCGATGCCGTACTCCTGCGATAGTGCGCCGAGGTCGACCCCGGCCGACATCCTAAGGCCCACCATCAGGGCATCCCGGGCTTCTTCGTGCGCGGTGCGGACTTCTCGACCGGCCACTGGCAGATCCCCGCGCCTGACGGAGTCAATGTACTCCGCCACACGTGGGGTGTTCCAAGATCGTATGCCCCCGCCGGGCGCCGGTGCCACCGAGCGGGCGCGAACGTGCGAATGCGCAGCAGCGCCCAGGCCCATGTACTCCCCGTTGCGCCAATAGCCCATGTTATGTCGGCTTTCAAGGCCGGCCCGGGCGAAGTTGGATATCTCGTAACGCCCATAGCCAGAGGCAACCATGCGCGCTGTGAACAGGTCGTAAAGATCGGCGGTTTCGTCATCGTCAGGTACGCTCGCCGCTCCAGTTGCGACAGCATCTGCCAGTGGTGTGCCCGACTCCAGCGACAGGCAGTAGGCAGACACGTGCTCGGGCCCTAGCTCGATCACCTGTGCGGCCGTGCTATCCAACGAGGCGCGGGTCTGGCCGGGAGATCCCAGTATGAGGTCTACGCTTATGTTGCCAAAACCCGCGGCGCGGGCATCGCGAAAAGCGCGCAGGCAGTCTTGGGCGGAGTGTATGCGTCCTAGAGCGGCCAGCTCGCTGTCGAAGAGCGACTGGAAACCCAACGACAATCGGTTGGCCCCGACCGCATGCAACTTGGAAAGGCCTGCTCCGTCCACGGTTCCCGGATTGGCCTCTACAGTAACCTCAATGTGATCAGCCGGCACAGCTGTGTCAGTGGCCGCACTTGCCGCACACACGGCACGCAGCAGTCCCTCAAGAAACGCTCCAAGCAGTCGCGGCGGCACGCAGGTGGGAGTGCCACCTCCGACGTACACTGTGTCCACGGGAGCCATGCTGCGAAGCTCATCTTGCCTCAGCCGAAGTTCGCCGAGAACTGCGCCGAGATACGCGGGCGCCGCCGACTCGATATCCGTCACCTGGTACGACACGAAGTCGCAGTACGCGCACTTTTGGACGCAGAAGGGTATGTGTACGTAGACTCCGCTCATGGCCCGCCACGCCTACTCATCGTCAGATCCCAGTACGGCCATGAATGCTTCCTGCGGTATCTCCACCTGTCCGAACTGCTTCATGCGGCGTTTGCCCTCTTTCTGCTTTTCGAGGAGCTTCCGTTTGCGGGAAATGTCGCCGCCATAACATTTGGCCAGCACATCCTTGCGTGTGGCCTTGACGGTTTCGCGGGCTATGATGCGGGAGCCTATGGCAGCCTGAAGCGGCACGTCGAACAGCTGACGTGGTATCAGCTTGCGCAATCGCTCCACCAGAGCCCGGCCGCGTCGCTCGGCGAACTGAGAGTGCACAATGGCCGAAAGGGCGTCGACAGGCCTGCCGTTCACCATGACGTCCAGCTTCACGAGGTTGGACGGCCGATATTCCAGAAACTCATAGTCAAGAGACGCGTAACCTCGAGTCCTCGACTTCAGCTTATCGAAGAAGTCATACAGAATCTCTGCCAGAGGCATGTCATACGTGGCCCTCACCCTAGTGGGGCTGACGAACTCCATGTCGTGCATTGCCCCTCGCCTCTCCACCACCAAATCCATCACTTGGCCAATGAAGTCGGACGGCACGAAGACGGTGACTCTCACGTAAGGCTCCTCGATAACCTCGATCTTGTTGGACGGCGGCAGGTTGGCGGGGTTGTCCACCATGTAGGCGCTCCCCGAGGTCTCGGTCACTCGGTACATGACCGAAGGAGCAGTGGTTATCAGGTCCAGCCCGTACTCGCGCTCCAGCCTTTCCTGGACTATCTCAAGGTGCAGCAGGCCCAGAAAGCCGCAGCGGAATCCGAACCCAAGAGCAGCGGAGGTCTCAGGCTCGAACGAGATCGACGCGTCATTGAGTCGGAGCTTCTCCAGGGCGTCGCGGAGGTCGCCGTATACAGCGGCCTCAACAGGGTACAGGCCAGAGTACACCATGGGTGTGGCCGGCCTGTAGCCGGGGAGCGGCGCGCCGGCCGGACGGTCGGCCCAGGTTATCGTATCGCCCACGGGCGCATCCCCGACCTGCTTGATCTGGCCTACGACGAAACCCACCTCGCCAGGGCCGAGACGCTGGGCAGGCTGCATGTCGGGGCGAAACACGCCGACTTCCGTCACATCGTACTGTCTGCCCGAACTCATCATCCTTATCATGTCGCCCGGCTCGACCTTGCCGTCAAAGACGCGGACATGCGCTATCACGCCGCGGTAAGAGTCGAAATGCGAGTCGAATATCAGCGCACGTAGCGGAGCCTGGCTATCGCCCTTCGGAGGCGGAACCACGTTCACAACTGCCTCGAGCACATCGGCGACTCCAATACCCGTCTTGGCGCTAGTCATCAGCACCTCGGCGGGCTTGACTCCGAGAAGATCGACCAACTCGCCGCGAACACGCTCCGGATCTGCATTGGGCAGGTCGATCTTGTTTACAACAGGCACAATCTCCAGCCCGTTATCGATGGCGAGATACAGATTAGCAAGAGTCTGCGCCTGCACACCCTGGGTGGCGTCCACGACCAAGATGGCGCCCTCGCAGGCGGCCAGTGAGCGCGACACTTCATAGGTGAAGTCGACATGGCCCGGGGTGTCGATGAGGTTGAGAACATAATCGCCGCTGGGGCAAGAATAGTTGATGCGCACCGGCTTCAACTTGATAGTGATGCCTCGCTCGCGCTCAAGATCCATCTTGTCAAGGACCTGACTGGTCATGTCGCGTTTGTCGATGGAGCCGGTGAGCTCGAGAATCCGATCGGCCAGGGTCGACTTGCCGTGGTCTATGTGGGCTATTATACAGAAATTCCTGATTGAACGAATGTCGATGTCCATGCACACCTCAGCGTCCGTGAGAATCGGGGAGAATCCCAAGTCGCATTATACCACACCTCTTGGGCGGAACTACTGAGCAGGCTCGATCTCGATGCGGATCGAGCGGCCGAACACCTCTATCCGGAATCCACGGGAGGTGAGGCCAAGCCTGGACGCACTCATGATCGACCATGGGCCGTCGGCGCCGGCCAGACGCGAAGCCGATCGTCCGGCAAGGCTTGTCCCAACCGCAGTCATGACGATGAATGCCAGAACGATCAGGAGCATCAGAAGCATCCCTGCGGGTGAGGTAGCACCGGCGCGCCTCTGGGCGCGCCTCGGGCCTCGTAGGCGTTCAGATGACTCGGGCAAGGGCCCGGGCGACGAGGCGGGCCGCCCTGTTTGCCTCTTCGATAGTATTGCTGGTCCCTCCTATCTCGATTATTATTGCCCTATCATGCAGTTGCTGGTTGAAACGCGCGTGCTTGTGGATGGCCACTCCGCGAGTGACTCCAGGATACATCGATTCAAGCTGGGCGGAGAGTTTCAGGGCGAACTCGTAGTTCTTCCTCCAATTCGGGTGGGCCAGGCCGGAAGTGTCGTCGGTCACTACGAAGAGCACCCTCGCGACTTTTCCCCCGTCTACGGTCGCAGTTTTCAGGTTGCTCTTGCTGGCAGGCAGCGAATCGCGGTGTATATCGAGCACGGCATCGATGCTAGGGTACGACTTGATCAACGACTTCAGGGTATCGTACGCAGCTGAGTAGCTCTTCGTCCAGTCCGGGTAATCGTGGATCTTCGAGGAGTGGACCGATGACATTCCGAGTTGTCCCGAGAGCTCTTCCACGAGCGCCGTGCCGACCTTGATCACCCCGTCCGGCTTGCCCCAGCAGTAGTCGGCTCCTGATGTCGGCCTGTATGCCTCAGAGCTGTGCGTGTGCAGGACTGCCACCTTCGGAGCTGAGCCCCTGAGAACCAGCGTGTCCGAGACTTCGCGCACGGCAAGACGCGTCGGCGTCGTCGACTTGCCCGACCGGGGTTGCGCTGAAGTCGCCGGCGGGCCTGACGGCGCGGGGCTGGCCGACTGCGTATCGCCCGTGCGGGGCTGTGCGGTTGCCTCTACAGCGGTCTGGGCAGGGGTGGGAACAGTCGTCAGATCGCCTGCCGCTTGCGAGGCGCCGGTCATACTCGCCTCGCTCGTCGACACACTCCCAAGTACCACCGGAACGGCCTCGGGCGGGGCTTGCGCTGGCCCCTCGTACTCTGCCAATGTGCCAGATAGCGTGCTGGAGATCACATCGGCGGCGGGCGTTTCCCGTCGCATGCTGTCAGAGCGCGACGGCAGCGCCGCATCGCGCTGCGCGCCCAGGACCGCAGGCAATTCGGCCCGAAGGAAGGTACGGGGATCTTCGGGGTCGAGCCCGCCCATGGCCAACAACACCGCCCTGAGTAAGCGCGAGCCGAAGGAACTGAAGTGATCGCTCTCGCGCGCCGCGGGCACGGCACTCGTGTTGCCTGATCGTGCCCTAAACAGACCGAAAAACCGGTCAAGCGACTGTCGTACCGTCTCGCTGAAAGTCCGGTGGGCCCGCTCAATCTGCCCGGCAGCGGTTCCGGCTTGTGACTGGCCCGAAGACGTGACTGCTACCGTGTCCTGCGAGGCGTTCATCCGGGTACGCACCGCCAGGCCCACCGCCACAAGGCACATTGCCAAGTACAAGATGAAGAGATTCCCGAGCGGGCCGGCGCCGCGGGCCGGCGCGCCCTTTGTTCGTCGGCGCCTGGCCCCCCCTGAGGCCCTGCGCCCTGCCTTCCCCGCGGTGCGGAGCAAAGAGACCACCCCTTCTCTTTGCACCTCTATTCTCCCGGCGCGTACGGTATTCGCCGCGGGGCGACTCCGGTTCGAACAGGCTGGCTACTGAAGGTACTGGTATATCTCCTCCTCGTCTATGGCGGGATGCAGCGCGTAGTTGATCCCGCCGGCAACCACGTCCGACAGTTCTTTGGCCAGAACGTCCACCTCTTTGGGGGTAATGATAAGTGTACCGAGGTAGGGTTGGAGCATCTGACTCACTGCAGGAGGCAACTGGGGGGCGCCCGTTATCTCCTGAAAGCCGCGGGACGTGCCTGGCGGCTCCGGACTCGTGCCTTGCGAAGCCTGCCCCATGATGTTGAGAGCGTCCGCGACGATAGTCATGGCGTGCACCACAGTGGGTACGCCCACGGCTATCACTGGGACGCCAAGGGTTTCGCGAGTTATCCCGAACCTCCTGTTCCCCACGCCCGATCCCGGCTGGATCCCGGTATCGCCAAGCTGGATTGTGGTTCCAAGCCGCGACACACTGCGCGCCGCCAGGGCGTCGACCACGATTACAAGGTTGGGTCGGACGCGTCCCACGACACCCAGAATCACCTCAGCGGTCTCTATGCCGGTAAGCCCCAGGACTCCGGGGGATATGGCTGCTACCGACTTCAGCCCTCCCCGCTTCTCAGGCGGGGTCATGGAATACACGTGGCGTGTGACCATGACCTTTCCGGCCACAAGCGGGCCGATTGCATCGGGCGTGGCGTTCCAGTTCCCCAGCCCGCAGATGAGAGTGGTGAAATCTGGTATCGCCCAGAAGTCCACGTTGTTCATACTGGTCCGAATCAGGCCGACTAGTTCGCGAGCGAGGGCCTGCGAAACCTCGCTTTCAAGTTCGCGGTCGCGCAGGGGCAGCTCCGGAGCGTCTATGGTTATGTAGTTGCCCATTGATTTGCCAAGAGCCCTCGCTGCCTGCGGAGTGGTGATCGCCACCCGAGTTATAGAGCCGAAGTCAGTCTCTTCCGTACCGGTGCTTACCCCCGGAATCTGCGGGCCCATGCTCTGCCTGAGCACTTCGTGGGCCTCGACAGCCAGATCGGTTCGTAACGAACCGCCCCCCGGCGATGACTCGCCTCCCGACAGGTGATCGAGCCCGGGGCATGGACGCCATTTCGAGCCGAAAGCACGGTCAAAATCCAAGAGCAATAACCTCCCTGTAATAGCGTACTGGCGCGTAGTCAGCACATTATCAGGAGTAGTCTTGCCCAAGAGCGCGGCGCGCAACACCGCTGGTCGCGTTGTCAGTCACGTTATCGATAGCGTAATCTTAGTGTAGGCTGCTGGGTAGGGAAAAGCGGAGTACAGCAAGAAGAGAGACCACGTAGTCCTGGAAGACGTTCCTGAGTGGGACGT
>Ga0255341_1003018_pt1 | contig 19729 bp, 19 predicted proteins | sample wastewater_treat_8_FD_192418 | JGI IMG/M metagenome (GOLD analysis project Ga0255341, IMG submission 192418) | Wastewater microbial communities from Lulu Island WWTP, Vancouver, Canada - plant12 | ecosystem: Engineered > WWTP > Wastewater > Unclassified | place: Canada: Vancouver, British...
AATCAAGGAAAAAGTGCTTAGTTCCTGGCACTACATTTTTTTCGTTCAAAAAACACGACCTAGATTTCATGCGGGTTTACGGACTCCAAAAGGCCATTTTTCGCAAAACACTGTAGAAGAAAAGTCAAGGGGAAGCTTAGCTTTCTGAACCGTTACGCCGGTGATCGAGGACTTGCCATTGGCACGGGTCACGACGAGCTGGTAGGCTCCGTTCGGCACCGCTGAAGGTACAACAGCCGTGATGCTGCCGGTAGACCAGGAAGATGGGGCTAGCGGGTAGATGCTCCCGTTGGAAGCCACCAGTTGGACCCTACTGCCAGTCCCACTCGCGCCAAAACCGTAATCCCGCTGGATGGTCTTGTTGGGGTCAATGGGCTCACAATCGCTGGCAATGGGCGGCCCAGGGCAATAGGCCGGATTGGGGACATCGAGGAACCCTTCGGAGATGATCGTGAGCGTTCCTCCCGCAGCAGGCACATAAGGACCGTTTGCACCGACGTTCACCTGCTTGATTCTAGGCGTTCCGTCGGCGAACTCGCAGTCAAGCGGGTATTGACCCGGGCCGGCAAAGGCCGCCACGGGAAGGACTGGGGTGTCCAAGTAGGTGGTGGCGCCCGGCATGTACTGGAAAGTGTAACAGAACTGGCTGTACTGAGGGTTAAAGCGTGGGTCTGGAGCCCCGTCGGCGAAGGTGGGCGAATTCAAACACACCGAGATCATGCTCGGCGACATCCCGCTGGGTTGCGGCAGGTTGGCCGAGTAGGTTGAAGGAACCAGAGGGTTGTAGACCCCATACTGGTCCGAATAGGTCCTGGCAATCTCCCGTCCCGTCCAGTCTCGAATGGAGATGGGCATCCACGGCGGAGCATATTTTTCCCCGAAATTGGGGGCGTTGGGGTCGAACTCGTTTTGGACGTCATCCAGAATGAAGCCGTAGATGTGACCGGCAATGGGCGCCTTGGTGAAGAAGAAGAAGTCCGCGGCCGCGTTTTGCCCGTTGGAGAGATGAACCTTCTTGCGGTCGCAATAGGGCTTGCTCAGGCCGGGGGTCCAGCCTGCGACCCCTATCTTCTGATCCGGAAAGAGGCTCAAGTACTGAGGTACGGGATGACTGTCACCCACGCATTCCATGGGTAGGGCCATGGGACTCGGGACAAAAGTCTCTCCGAAATCGACATTCTTGTCCTCCTCCTTAACGATTTCGTAGCCTGGAGGGGGCACCGCCTCGACAATGTAGATGCCCGCAGCAAGCGTCCCACCGGCGGCGGTTCCGAAGGCGTAGCCGCCGTCAAAGACGCCGGGGCGGGCCTGATTGAAGTTGCGCAAGCCGTCGTAGCAATCTTTGACAGCACCCTGAAACACGAAGGAATCACCCTTGCAGCCGCTGGGAACCCTGTCGTCCCAGCTGTCGGTATGGGTGGTTTCCAGGGCATCGCCGAGATCGAAGATCCCATTGCCGTTGCGGTCAAGGTCCTCGGAACCTTTGGCACCGCCTGTCGACCACCCCAGAGGTGGATTGTCAACGTCGGTCAGAGTGAAGGATGTTGCCGAACCGTTACTCAGGCAGGTGGTTGCACCCGGAGTCCGGTCGGGTACGTCGATATAACCGTCCCCATTACAGTCCCGGTAAAGGTTGACCTGTACTCGCGGAATGCCGGGCTCCCAGGGTTCGGCGGCGCCGTAGCGGGGATCGTTCTCGGCGCGGGTGGTCGAGTAGTAGACAACACCCGTGATCCCGCCGTTTTCGGTGGGACCGTAGGCCGCTTTACCCCATTCAAAAACGCTGGTCTGACCGAGGAAGCCCTGGAAGGCTTCGAGCAGGACCGGACCGGTTTCGGTTCTGTTAACACTGGTTTCCATGCAGCCGGGGGAAAGGCAGGCAGGATCGGGCGGCATGGTTTGATTCTGGGGATTGAGCTGACCTCCCCAGGAGGAATCTGACCCAAAGGGAACCGGTCCCCCGTCGTCGATCGTCACCGTGACGCCGGTGGCTTTCAGGGGCTTGGCAAAATCCACTTCGGCGACCTGCCAGGCAAAGAAGGGAAAGATCTCGTCAAAGGGCACGAAGCCCTCACCGTCCGTCGGAGCGGACTGGTATAGGGTGCCGTCGCGCCACCGGATGTTCACGGGAATGTCGGGGATGCCGGTTTCGCCGGCATCTCTGATCCCATTCTGATTGGTATCATGAAAAACATGGTGCTCCTGACGCGTGAACCATTGGAACACCGGAATCGTGGCCAGGTTGACCGCTCCCCCGCCCGGCGGCACCGTTACGGTGTAAAAGGCGAAGATGATATCCAGCGCATCGTCCCAGACGACGAGCTGGTAGTCGCCGGGTGGAACATTGAGGATAGCAAACGTGCCGTCTCCATTGGCGCGGGCCGCATAGACCCCTCTTCCCGCCCCCGCCGCACCCTGGTTCAAACCCACCCAGGCTGTGGTGTGCTCCAGCGGTGCGCCTTCATAGAAAGCATAGTCCGGCGGCCGCGACAGGTGCAGGTTGACCACCTGGCCGGTGAGGGTGCTGCCGCCGGTGAGGACAGTGGCATCGATGTAGGGTTTAGTACGACCGGCATGCACGAAGCCGACAAAAACATGCCAGCCGGGAGGGCCAAATTCCTGGAAGTACGGCGGCTCATTGGCCTTGACCCAGGCATCGATGACCTTGGTACCTTCAATGGTAGCCGTCTGGGTCCAGTTAGAACTGACCCACTTTCCGGTCACCGGATCCTTGACGGCATCCGGAGGCACCGCCTGGATGCCGTATTTTCCCGGCGCCAGATTCTTGATGACGGCTTCCCCATTGGCATCGGTTTTTACCGTGCCATCTCCCATCATGGCCACGCTGCCGTCAGCGCTGTACGTGGTTCCTATGGGGTTGCCGAAGGCATCCTGCATCTGAGTGCCGGCCGATATCCCAAAGCGACCCCCTGCGTCTTCAACGATAATGGAAAAACCCTCCAGCCCCTGTTCCTGGGGCTGGTCCGGAGCGTTGTTAATGGGAAAGATGTCCTCGAAGACGAAGACGGTGATCTGTGCGGTGGGAAGCGGGAGCTGGTTGAGCGTGACCGTTACCGAGGCATCGCTGCCCTTGAAGGGCGCCCCGCCGATGGAGTAGCTGCCATAAGTCGTGGGAATCACCGATAGAAAATAATACTTGTTCGGGTCTAAAGTGACCGCGCTGATCGGATTGGTCTGGTCCCCGCTCGCAATCACCGGCATGTAGCTCCGGTGAAAACTCACCGAGAGCGTATTGGGGTCGGGGATCGGGTTGCCGCTCGCGTCGAACTGGACATGATAAGTGGTGTCCTCCTCTATCGTCCAGCGGTACTGGGTGACAGAGGTGTTGGGAGTACCGTCGCGGTTCAATCCCGTTACCGTCAAGTTGACTGCCTCCGCCTGCGGAAGAACCAACACGGTGACCATCAGGAAAACCGCGAAGGTCCAGAAACCGATCTGAGTCCTTTTCTTCATAGGTCGTCTCCTTTCCTTGCCTTAGGACTTCGGTCCACGACAACCAGCAAAGCCAAACGGCTGATGGCACGACGTGGAGTAAAAGTTGGTTGGTTTCTAAATGTTTGCCTTAGTTCGTTGCACGATTCCCCGCGCAATGGCCTCTTTGATGGATTGAATGTGAAAAGGTTTTTCAAAGTAGTCATGTACTCCCAGCTCCCTGGCCTCGGCGACGCTCTCCTTCGAACACTGAGCCGTAATCACTATCGCGATGATTCGAGGGTTTTGGTCCTTGAGCTTGCGGATGACGTCGAATCCATCCATGTCGGGAAGGCAAAGATCCACTATGAGAACGTCATATTCTTGCTGGCTGCCTTTCCTGATGGCCGCCTTCCCGGCATTGGCAAGATCTACCGAGATTTCCTGGGATGAAAGCCCAAGCGCAAGGCCTTGCAGAATCGACGGTTCGTCGTCCACCACAAGAATCCGGTTCATGGTTTTGCTTTCATCCCTTCCTTGGCTGCCTTGCAGGATAATACCCACCTTCCAGCCAAACGGCGCAGACCCGGGATGCTTTGAGCAGGAGGTGTGCCATCCCATGAATAGAGGGAAGATATCAACGATAGAATTAAGAATTACAGTCGGTTATGGCGCAATCGAGAAGAAGGGGTTCCGACTGAGGGAGGCGGGTTTCGGCATGGGAGTTGAGAATATCGTAAAATGCGGGTTTCGGCTGTTGGCCGACTCGAAATCATTAAGCAATAAATCCAAGCTATTACTCCTAACGGTGGCTTGACAATATTCTCAAATGAGACTCACGAACATGCGCTCACCGAAGGATCCGGAGAAGTTCAAGCACGATAAGGACGGCAAGTTTCTCTCCACACAGCTCGAATACTAAACCGTCTGGGCGCATGGCGGCCATTGCGACATCTCGGACCTGGACGCCGGCCGTGAAGTTCCTCATCGCCCTCGGCTTCCGGGGCTTTCGGTGTGATACCGTTTGCCATGTTCGCCGCAGGCTCTGGGAGCAGCAGGCTGACAACCGAGCCGGCTATGCCGGTAAGAGCGGTTTCAGCATGTAACTCAGGTCGCTTTCACGGGTGGGGTAGGGGCTCATGATGCTCTGCTGGTAAAGAGTTTCGACGCTGAGGTCGTTCATCATGGCCAGCCGGATGGTGTTGACCAGCCCGGCGGCGTTGTCGGACAGGAAGTGTGCCCCCAGGAAGCGGCCGTCGTCTCCCACCATGATCTTGTAGGCCGCGTGAGCCATCCCGACTCGCCGATAGGTCGGCCATCTCAGGTTCCTGGCGAAGCTCTTGCGGTAGCTGGTATGCTCTCTCTGCAGCGTCGCCTCCGTTTTTCCCACCATCCCGTACTGGGGGTGGGTGAAGAGCACCGCCGGGACGGCCCCGTAGTCGACAGTGGTCGGATCTCCCTTTCCCAGCCGGGCCAGGATGTTTCGGGCTGCCGCATGGCCCTCGAAGTCCGCCACGCGGGCCAGCTGGATCGTGGCGGCGCAATCACCGATGGCAAATATTCGGGGGTTGGAGGTGCGCATATAGGCATCGACCGCAATTCCTCTCCGCCCGTGCTCGACGCCCGCAGCCGCCAGCTCGAGGCCTTCGAGGTCCGGAATCCTGCCAGCACCGTTCACTACCAGATCGGCAGCGAAGACCTGCCCCGCCCGGGTGTGGAGTCTGAATCCCGTTGGCGCCTTCTCGACCGACGCGATTTGGACCCCGGTGTGGACCTCAATGCCGGCTTCCCGGGAGGCTTCTACCAGCAGTTCGACCATTTCCGCGTCAAACGGCCCCAAAGGGCGATCAGCTACCTCGAGGATTATCGCCCGGGCGCCTTCTGGGCCCAGGCGGACGCCGAAATGCGCGAACTCAAAGGCGATGAAGCCCCCGCCAACGTAGATGAGCCGCTCGGGCAGCGTTTCCAGTTCGAGCCACTGGTCGCTCGTCAGCAAGTGCTCGGCGCCGGCAAAGGGCAGCGGCATGGGCCGGGCGCCGCTCGCCACGATGAAGAACGGGGCCTCGATCCGCTGTTCGCCGACCGCCAGCGTGCCGCGGTCCAGAAAGCGGGCCTGACCTTCCAGGAACTCGATGCCGGCGTCCTGGAAGCCCTCCACGGTGCGGTCAGGAACGGCGGACGTGAATTCGGCCTTCTCCCTTAGAACCTGGGACCATGAGCCCCGCGCCCCCTGGACGATGCCTCTGTTCAGCAGATCGTGACCTTTGGCTACGGTTTCAGCCGCTTCTTGGAACCATTTCTTGGGCTGGCAGCCGCTCAGGGCGCACACTCCCCCGGGGCGATCACTCTTTTCTATTACCGCAACGGTCAATCCGGCTTCTCTGAGATCATAGGCCGCCGTCTGGCCGGCGGTGCCCGACCCCACGACCACTACATCGTAGGTGTTCATGATCACTCCTTGCGCGAAAGAATCCCATTCCCAATTCCGGGTTGTTTGTTCAATTCACCGTGCATTTGTCATCATCGCACAATCGGGAAGGTCTGAAAAGCTCAGAGCGTCACTCCGCCACCTGCCGTTATTGCAGCAGCATGAACAGAGCCAGACCCAGCAGGATCACGAGCAGGGGTGCCAGGTACGGGCCGATGCGAGGTCTGGCACTGCGCCCCGGCGCATACTCCCCGGTGGACAAGGGCAGGCCTTCAAACTCCTTGGTCGTTGTTTGCGACCGATCCGGTTCCGGCGAGCCCTCCTGAACGATGACCGCCGTAATGTTGTCGAAGCCTCCCCGTGCTTTTGCCAGGCTGATGAGGTTCTCCACCGCCTCAGGCGGTTTGTGCTCGGTCGTCGCTCCGGCCAGTTCCGAATCGTTGACGAGGCTGTGCAACCCGTCGGTGCAGAGCAGGATGCTGTCGTGTGGTTTCAGCGGAAGGTGGAACAACTCGACTTCCAGGCTTTCGGCCAGGCCCAACGCCTGCAAAATCAGGTTCCGCTGGGGGTGATGGGCGGCTTCCTCCCTGGAGATGCGGCCCTCCTTCATGAGCTTTTGGACGAGGGTCTGGTCTTCGGTGATTTGCATCGCCAGGCGGTCTCTGATGAGGTAGGCGCGACTGTCGCCAACCTGGGCCACGTAGGCTTGAGAATGTCCGATCCAGACGACCGTGCAGGTTGTGCCCATACCGGCGAGTTCCTGCCGGTCGGTGGCGAGCTTCGCCAGATGCCGGTGGGCCTCTTCGACGGCCTTCTTCAGCACCTGGGGGCCGTCGGCGAACGAGCCTCCGGCCAGGATGTCCCGGATAATTCTGACACTCTCCCGGCTGGCCAGATCGCCCTGGGCATGACCGCCAACACCGTCTGCCACCATTGCCAAAAGACTGCAGCCGCCTGCGTCGGCATCGTTTTGCAGGCGCTCAATGAGAAATGCGTCTTCGTTGACCTGGCGGACATGGCCCCGGTCGCTTTGGCCAAAGGCTTGAAAGGACAGCATGGGTCAGTCTACAGGCGGCGGAAATGGTAGGGTCACCAGCGCCCCGGCACAGAAGGCGGCAAAAATGTGGCTCACCGGGATGGGCTGATCTTCCAGGCGGCGTCTCACATAGACATAGAGGCCGAAAGGGACTCCGAAGTCGACAATGCCGCGATACATGAACCAGAATACTTCCGTCATCGCCTGGAAGTCGTGAATGGCGGTACGGGCATGGATTTCGAGCAGAGCGAACAGGATGGCCGAACCGAAGATCGCCATCCGGGCCTCGGAAGGCCAGGTCGGAGAGGATTTGGCGGTTATCGCGTAGGTGTTGCTCTGAACCAGCCACAGCAGCCAGAACGAAAACAACACATAAAGTGTCATGGAGTGTCCCGGGCTGCGCAGAAAGCTGAAGCTTTGAAAAAAATACTCATAGATCAGGAGGAAACTCAGGACATTGAGGAAGAGGAGCGAATTGAGCCGTTCCGTATTGAGTCGGCGAAGAACTGTTAGCCACCCGAGGGCTGCCATATCAAAGGTGAATACCAGGAACATCCATTCCATGGTGAAGGAAAGAGCCGGCCTTTCCCAGATGATAACCTTCGTCCAGGAATAGACATGGTAAGCCGGGATCGTCAGCCACTGCGGCCATATGTTCGACCAGCTCATGAAGATTTAATAAGAGCCGGTTATGACAAAACCGGAGAGAAAGAACGCAATGACTGCCAGCACAAACACGGCCGAGCTGACAATGGTGCCAGCCGATTGTGTGACCACACGGCTTTTCTTGAGAATCCGGAAGATGATCCCGACGCCGAGAAAATACCAGAGGGGCCACAGGTGAGTCATGAGGTACTGGTGCCCCAGCAGGATGGCCTGGGAAAAAGCAGGTAATCCCCGGGCGGCCAGGGGAATCGCGAGCGAGACGCCATGGCAGAGCATTAGAGCGTTAGTTGTGCGGGCCAAGGGCTGAAAGGGTTCAAAAACAAGACGGGCAAAACCGGCTTCCGCCCGGATTCGTGATAAATAATGGGTCATCACTCCCAGGCCGCAGCCAAAGGCGATTCCCAGGTTCAGATTCTGTCCGGGGAAGAATGCCGCAAAGGGGAGCGAACGCCACAGGAAGATGCCGGCAACAATCCCCACGAGGGAGCAGCTGATAAGGCTGTAGAGCGAGGGCCAACGTCCTCTTCCGGCGAGCCGCCGCTGGCAGACAGCGGTTGCCCAGAGAGCGGTCAGACCGATCCACCAGCGGGCGAGCACCAGCAGCAGGGCGGTGCCCCCCGATGCGTTCATGTCCACCGTTATGATGGCAAAGATCTACTGGAAGAAGACGGCCGCTATGGTGAAAGAGGATCGATTGGCGGCGCCCGTGCCGCCCAGCAGCGCGTCCCAGCCCATGGCCATGCAACCGGCCCAGAGCAGGACCGACCATCCCGCCACCGGAGCGCCTGCCCCTTCCAGTGCCGAATCCGGTACGACCGGCCAGACCCAGACCCACGTCAAGGGAAGCAATAGAACCAGGCCTAAGCAGGCGAGGAACAGGGGGCGCAGCACGGCCAAGGCCCCCGCGGGCAGACTTTGCAGTTGCCGGCGCTGCTTGCTCAGATCCCGCCACAGGAAGTCTTCCCCAAGCGATTTCGCGGCGGCGGCGTGAGAGCTCTTTCCCAGGCGTTTCAGCACCTTCCGGATCGGCGGGGCTTCGGCCAGACGCTGGCGGACGGCGCCTGCGCGCTGGCGAAAGGTTCCCAGGAGGGGGTACAATCCCTCCAAAAAGTTCCAGAACTTGCGAACGGTGCTGACCGAAGCTGTGAGATCCATTTACCCGTCGGCGCCCAAAGAAGAGTTCTTCCGGTGGTAAAGCCTGCCGGTGCAACGCCTGCAACTCCTCATATATACCACGAACGGTTGGAATCCGGGGCACCTGTCATTTCGACCGCAGGGAGAAATCTCAAGATCTCTCACATTCGTTCGAGATGACAATCCACCAGATCTTACCCGTGCGCAGTATAGCGGCAGCGCTTGGAGGTCAAGCCACTTCAGCGGCAGGGATTGAGTTGGAGCGGTGCCTCAAAATTCATAGAGATGCAGCACGAGGTCGGCTCGGGTTACGACCCCAATGAGGCTGCCGTCCTCGACCACGGGGAGGATGGCGGTTTCGGCCTCGGTCATGAGTCGCAGTGCTTCCCGCGGAGGATCATCGGGGTGAAGCAACGGCACCTGGGTGCGCATGAAGGCCTTCACGGGTGCCTTCAACTGGCTTTCGGTCCTGGCCTTCCTGCATTCCTCCTTCGAGACCATGCCGCTCAATTTCCCATCGTCGAGAACGAGCACGGTGCGGGAGCGTGTCCCCTCGACCATCGAACGCACCTCGCGGATCGACGTGGTCGGCGATACCAGTGCCTCAGGCTGAGACATGATGTGGCGGACCCAGGTGCGGGGTCTGCTCAATTGCCCGGTAATGAGTGCCATCACCTTGTCGCGAACCGCTTCAGCCGCTTCCGACTTGACCATGGCCGACCCTGCGCCGGCGTGGCCGCCACCGCCCAGCTTGCGCATGATCTCGCCAATATCGATCTCCTGAGCGGCGGCGCAGCCGATGACCAGGCAGCGGTCGGAACAGGTGGCGAAGACTCCGATTGCGGCATCCAGGCCTTTGATGTCCTTGTACCTGGAAACCACTGAGGAAAGCATGGAGAGGCTGCTGTCAATCGACACCAGCAGGACGCCGACCTCATAACCTGCGAGGGTGACAGGAGGAGAGGAATCGAGCATTTTGGCCAAGACCTCGGTATGACCATCGTCGAACGCCTGCGACAGGTAGGATGTGGCGACATTCAGGTCGGCCCCGTTTCCCAGTAGATAACCGGCGGCGTGAGCGTCCTCGGCGGTGGTCGAAGGATAGCCCAGACTTCCCGAGTCTTCGTAGATTCCCATGAGGAAAAGGGTGGCGTGCATGGGCGGAAAGACACAGTCCCGGCTTTTCATCTCGCGGAGCATCAGGGTAATGGTAGACCCCGCCGGTTCCTGGCACTTCCATGATGCCTCGATATTGGTTCCCTGCAGGTGGTGGTCCCAGAGCACGACGGCGAGATCGTCCTGCTGCCGGAGCGTTTCCAGTTGCTCCAGGCGGTCCCAATTGTTGGTGTCCACCACGATCAAGCCGGTGACTTCTTCCAGGTCCAGTTCCCGGATGGAGCAGATCTTGAAGAGGTCTCGATGGAGGGCCAGGAATTGTCTGACATTGCGGCGGAGTTTGGTCGGCAGGACCCCGGTTGCCGCCGGATACAAGTAGGTGGCGGCAACCAGGGAAGCCAGCGCATCAAAATCGGTATTGGTGTGGGTGGCGGCGATCTGCATGAGACGCTTCCTTCAGAAGGATTCCTAATCTTTGGGTTCTCTTTGCGTTGGGTCAGCCATTCAAAACTCCCGCCGGGTGAGCCTGGAATTGCGGAGCTTCAGAGGACAGAGTAGCTCGAAGTCGGGGTGCCGGTCAACGCCCTCGCCGAGGTCGAGCGGGAGAGAAGAAGTGAAAGATGTGAATCTTCGTAACCGTTCACCAGGGGGGCAGAACGCCGCACATGCCAAGTGAAAGTTTTTTGTGCTCCCCCCTGCGATAGTTCGGGACAACTGAAAGATTCTCTGCTAATAGGAAGATCCAACATTGTGAGAGGCAAGTACTTTCGTTCAAACCGCCACTGTTTGGGGACTCATGGACATCCGGGAGGCAGAGCTGATTTTCGAAGCCGGGAAGGAGGCTGTCGTAAAGACACTCCTGGAACTGCATGCCCAAGTCGAAATCTTCAAGGCGCAGATCAGCACTTTGGAAAAGAAGATCGCTTCCCTCACAACCAATTCCACCACCTCTTCCAAGCCACCCTCATCCGATGGTCCACAGGTGGACAAACCGAAAAAGCGAAAGTCCCGTCGCTCACGTGGGGGCCAGAAGGGACACAAGGGGTACAAGAGAGAGCTTGTGCCGGTTGAAGACGTGAAGCATTTTCATGAATATTACCCTCCTTTTTGTGAGAATTGTGGTGCTCCTTTGGACCCACAGACATGCGAGGAGACATCCGATCCCCTGAGGCATCAAACTTTTGAGCTGCCGGAGATCAAGCCCATCGTCTCCGAGCATCGCTGCCATGAATTGGGTTGCGCCTGCGGCCATAAAACCCGGGCGCAACTTCCCGACGGGACAGGGCAGAGCCAGTTCGAACCGGGGGTCCATGGAGCCATAGCCTACCTCACCTCGGTTCATAAGATCGGTCGACGTGGAATCGTGGAAATCATGAAAACCCTCTTTGGGCTACCCATGTGCCTGGGGAGCGTGTGCAACTGCATCGAGCGGGTCAGTCCCGAGCTGGAGCCCGTGGTGGAAGAAGCCAGAGAAAGCCTTTCCCAATCGGGGAACCTCAACATCGATGAGACCGGATGGAAATGCAAAGGGGAGCGTCGCTACCTTTGGGTCTTCGTCTCTCCGCTCGTGGTTTATTTCTCCATAGCTGCAAGCCGGGGGGCCAAAGTCCTCAGGTCCGTTCTGGGCAGTGTCTTCAAAGGGGTGATCACCTCCGATGATCATTCCGCCTACAGCAGCTACCACAAGAAAGGGATCAGGCAGCTTTGCTGGGCCCACATGATCCGGAAGTTCAAAGGGCTCAAGGAGAGCCGCAGCAGCCCGGATGCTTACGTGTTCGCCACAAATATGCTCAAGGAGATCGGGCACATCTTTGGTTGCTGGCATGCTTTCCGTGAAGGCTGCATCACTCGCCCACAACTCCTGGATGCCACGACTCTCATGAGGGCTCGAATGAAACGCTACTGCCTCAAGCACCGAAGCAGCCCCGACGCGGAGGTGTGCACTCGAGCCAAACGCACGCTCGCCAATTGGAATCACCTGTTCACATTCCTCACCCATGAGGGGGTGGAACCAACTAATAATGCCGCGGAACAGGCTATTCGTCCTGCCGTCCAGTGGAGGAAACTCTGCTTCGGCAACCAATCCGATGGAGGCGAACGATTCACGGAGAGAATCCTCACCGTGACCAGGACCTGCCAGCTTCAAGGAAGAAACTCCTTTCACTTTCTCTCTGAGCTTATGGAGGCAGCGTTCAAGGGGTTGCCCAGACCTTCTCTGCTGCGGTGATTCTCTGTGGGCGGTGAACGGTTACATGGCTCTGATGAGATATTCGACTAAAAGCGCCATGTTGCGCTGTGCAAGCAAAGGATTTGTTGCCAGCGTCTCGGCGGCGGCCTCTCCCGGCAGAGCCAGCGGAGGACATAACAATTTGAGGTCGGCGAAGAGGCTCATAGCAGTTTCCCGGTTTTGATGCTGTAGGCCTGGAGTCGGGTCACGATGAGGTGGTCGATCAGGCTGATGCCCAGCGGCTCTAATAATCACTCGAGCATTTGCGTTATTTGCAGGTCATCTTCCGATGGTACCGGGTGGCCTTCCGGGTGATTGTGCACCAATACCATGCCAGTCGCATTGTGCAGCAAAGCCGGTTTGAGCACTTCTCTGGGATAGATGGGCGCCCGGTCGACGGTGCCGGCTGCAACTTCACCATGATGGACCACCCGGCGGGCGTCATCGAGATAGAGCGCGTACACACACTCGTTGGCGCGAGATCCCAAATGCAGGCGAACAAACGCAAAAATGTCCTCGGGGCCGGATACGGACGGCTCATTCTCGACTGCCGCCTGCATGCTGCGGGCGAGGCACGCCTGCACAACTTTAAGGAAGAAGGTACCTTCCGGCCCCAATCCTTTCACGGTCACCAGTCGCCGCTCCGGCTGCCGCAGCACTCCAACAAAGGAACCGAGCTGATCGAGCAGGGCCTTGGCCACGGGCTTGGTGTCCACTCTGGGCAAAGCATAGGTCAGCAACAGCTCGAGCAGTTCGTAATCAGCAAAGGAGTCGGGACCGGCGTTTGAAAAACGCTCCCGCAACCGCTTGCGATGCCCCACGGGACCGTATTTGTCATCAGCCGACGGTGCCGCCGCAGCCATGTGTCCTCTCCGAAGGGTGGTTGTTTTCCCTGCGCTTGATATGGGTTGTCCGATGGCGAATCCTTTGTGGAGAATACACCATTGGGGCTGGTTTCGTGAATCATTTCTTGCGGGCTTGGCTCTCCAGCAACCCGTCAGTCGGCTCGTCGGTTCCGGGTTCCCCCGAGGGTATCGCATTCACGAGGAATCAGCGCGTTTCTTGTGGCCTGGGCTGCCTTTTCCCGGCAATTCTTCGGTCCGTAAGACTACGTCGCCGGGCAGCACCATGGCATGGTGAAGGTGGGAATGAGGTGAACTTGACATGGCCGGAAGGAAGCCTTATTAACTGAACGTCGATTCAGTTGCCCGACTATCCCGTTGCCCTCGTTTACGAACAGAAGAGACCGCGAACGCCTTCGATCACCGACCAGAGGACTGTAACCACCGGGGTTCAACCGGCTGGGCCGTTTGGAATGACCAGGGAGAGCAGTGAGCATCTTGAAATTCGCCACCGAAATGCGCCGCGAGCAAATCGTCCAGGCCGCCATTGAGCTCATCGCCGGGCAGGGCATGAAGGGGTTCAATGTGGCTCTGCTCGCCCGGCGGGTGGGGGTGGCTCCTTCCGCCATTTATCATCATTTTAAGGGGAAAGACGAGATCCTCGATTCCGTGCTCGATCTGCTCGAACAAAAACTGAGAAGCAACGTGGAGGCGGTTGTCGAAAAAACCCAACATCCACTCGATCAGCTGAAGCAGTTGCTCGCTGCCCATGCGCAGTTGGTTCTGGGTCACAGCGCGCTGCCGCGCATCCTCTTCTCCGAAGACATTTACGGTGGGAATGCCTCGCGGAAAGCGCGACTCCAGGGAATCATCATGGGCTACCTGGAGGAGGTGGCGACCATCATTCGCAACGGGCAGGCACAGCGCCTCATTCGCGCCGAACTCGATCCCGGCACGCTTGCGGTGATGTTTCTCGGGCTCCTGCAACCGCCTGCCATCCTCTGGCACCTGAGCGACGGCCAGTTTGATGCCGCCCGGCAAGTGGAGCGAGCCTGGCCGATTTTTCGGGAAGCTGTTTGCTTTCGACCGCTGAGCAAGGTGAAGTGAACCAGCATTCAGGACGAAAGGAGAACTATGGAACGTTATGTTTGCAGCATCTGTCAGTATGTGTACGACCCGGCGGAGGGTGATCCCGAGAACGGTATCGCCCCTGGGACACCCTTCGAGGATTTGCCCGATGATTGGGTTTGCCCTCTCTGTGGTGCGCCCAAGAGCGAGTTCGAGAAGGAATCCGCATAACCAGATAAAGGAGGAAGACCATGTTTTGCTACCAATGCGAACAGACGGCAAAAGGTGAAGGTTGCGTCAAAATCGGGGTCTGCGGCAAACAGCCAGACGTTGCAGCACTTCAGGATCTGCTGACCCATGCCATGAAGGGCCTGGCCCTCTTTGCGGTCGAGGGACGCAAAGTCGGGGTGAGTGACCGCCAGATCAATGTGTTCACCTGTGAAGCCTTGTTCTCGACCCTTACCAACGTCAATTTCGATCCGGCGGATCTCGCAAGACTCATCCGGCGTGCGGTGGAGCTGAGAGAAGCACTGAAGGCCAAGGTGAAAGCGGCGGGCGGAAAGACCGATTTTGCCCAAGACGCCGCCACCTTCACACCCGCTTCGACCCTGGAGGGTCTGGTGACCCAGGGAGAAAAGGTCGGGTTGAAATCCGATCCGTCCGTCGATGCCGATATCCTGTCGCTGCAACATACTGTGCTCTTCGGCTTGCGGGGAGTCTGCGCCTACGCGGACCATGCCCAGATCCTGGGGCAGGAAGACGACAGGGTATTTGCGTACGTGCATGAAGCCCTGGCCGCCATGCTGCGGAAGGACCTGAACCTCAACGACTGGGTGGGGCTGACCCTCAAGTGTGGCGAGGTCAACCTCAAGACCATGGAACTTCTGGATGCCGCCAACACGGGAACCTACGGTCACCCGGTGCCGACCAAGGTGCCGCTCGGACACCGGAAGGGCAAGGCCATCCTGGTCTCGGGCCACGATCTCAAGGACCTCGAGGAACTCCTCAAGCAGACCCAGGGCAAAGGGATCGACATCTACACCCACGGTGAGATGCTGCCGACCCACGGCTATCCGAAACTCAAAGCCTATGCTCATTTCTACGGCCATTACGGGACCGCCTGGCAGAACCAGCAGAAGGAATTTGCCCAGTTTCCGGGGGCCATTCTCATGACCACCAACTGCATCCAGCGCCCGCAGGCGAGCTATGCCGACAACATCTTCACGTCGGGCCTGGTGGGCTGGCCGGGCGTTCCTCACATCGCCAACCGGGACTTCACCCCGGTGATTGAGAAGGCCCTGGCTCTCCCCGGTTTCACCGAGGCTGCCAACGGCCGCGAGGTGATGGTCGGTTTCGGCCGGAACACGGTTTTGAGCGTGGCCGACACGGTGATCGAAGCAGTCAAGGGCAAGGCCATTCGTCATTTCTTTCTGGTGGCGGGTTGTGACGGCGCCAAGCCCGGCCGGAACTACTATACCGAATTCGTTGAAAAGGTGCCCAAGGACTGTGTGGTGCTGACCCTCGCCTGCGGCAAGTTCCGCTTCTTCGACAAGGATCTTGGGACCATCGGCGGCCTGCCGAGGCTCATGGACATGGGCCAGTGCAATGACGCCTACTCGGCCATCCAGGTTGCCGTTGCCCTCGCCAAGGCCTTCAATGTGGGTGTGAACGACCTGCCGCTCTCCTTGATCCTCTCCTGGTACGAACAAAAAGCGGCGGCCATTCTCCTCACCCTGTTCCACCTCGGTATCAAAAACATTCGACTCGGGCCGTCGCTGCCGGCCTTCATCACTCCCAATGTGCTCGACGTGCTGGTCAAGAATTTCAATATCATGCCCATCAGCACCCCGGATGAGGATCTGAAGGCGATTCTTGGCTGAGCTGACGGGAACGGAAAGCGCTTCAAGCAAGGAGTGGTATTCATGAAGAAGAGGCTAATCAAGGAGCGGATTCATTGGCTGGGGGCGGTCGATTGGGACCGGCGGTTGTTCGACTCGCTGATTCCGCTTCCGGACGGCACCACCTACAATGCGTACCTGGTTGAAGGCAGCGCCAAGACCGCTCTCCTGGACACGGTCGACCCCCCGCTGGTGGAGACCTTGATGGCGCAGCTGGCTGATGTCCCGAAGGTGGACTATATCGTCGCCCATCATGCTGAGCAGGACCATTCGGGTTCCATCGGCCTGGTGTTAAAACGATATCCGGGAGCGAAGGTGATCGCAACGCCCAAGGCGAAAGGGATGCTCGTCGATCTGCTCGGGATTCCCGACGATGCCTTCGTCACGGTGACGGACGGAGAAACGATCTCGCTCGGTGACAAGACCCTGAAGTTCCTCCACACCCCCTGGGTGCACTGGCCCGAAACCATGGTGACTTACCTCGAGGAGGATCGCATCCTTTTCAGCTGCGATTTCTTTGGTTCACACATCGCCACCAGTGATCTCTTCGTGACCGACCGAGGGCGGGTGTCCGAGGCAGCCAAGCGCTACTTCGCCGAAATCATGATGCCGTTTCGCAGCATGATCGAGAAGAACCTCGAGAAGCTCAAGGCCTTCGACATCCAAATGATCGCACCCAGTCACGGCCAGCTCTACGATCAGCCTGCCTGGATCATGGATGCCTACCGGGATTGGGTGCTGGGGCCTCCCCACAATACGGTGGTCCTGCCCTACGTCTCCATGCACGCCAGCACCCAACGCATGGTCGAACACCTAGCGTCAGCCCTGGTAAGCCGCGGCGTAAGGGTGGAACTGTTCAATCTGGTTGTGACGGACATCGGCAAGCTCGCCATGGCCCTGGTGGATGCCGCGACCATCGTGGTCGGCACGCCGACCGTGCTGGCAGGGCCTCATCCCCTGGCCGCCTATGCCGCATTCCTGGCCAACGCCCTGCGGCCGAGGGTGAAGTATCTCTCCATTGTCGGCTCCTACGGGTGGGGTGGCAAGGCCGTGGAAACCCTGGCCGGGATGATTCCCAATCTCAAGGTCGAGGTCCTGCCGCCGGTGCTGTGCAAGGGCTTCCCGAGCGCAGGGGATTTCAAAGCGCTGGACGATCTGGCCGAGGCGATCGCCGGCAAACACCGGGAGAGCGGCTTCACCCTCTGATTCCAGCTCGCCAAGGCTCATTCACGCTGCCTGCTCTCGGGCAGGCAGCGTTTTTGTAAGATTAATTCTCATTCTACGCCTCATCTTTAACAAGTACGAAGCTCAAAAGTTACCAGCAGGAACGGTCTGACTCGCCGTTGACTCCTGGAGCCCGCCCCCATATGATTGTTGCGAAGCAAGAGGCAAAGTCGGAAGAGAGGAAGGAAGACACTGCTTCCATTCACTGTTCCACGCCACCGTGCTCCCGGCCCACTATCGACATGGGGCCAGGCAGATCACTTGCCCGCTGCTCTGCTCACCCATTCTTAGTCTTCCCTGGAACCGCATGGTTTCCCGCAGTCTCGGCGAGACTCCGATGGTATCTCACATCCGGGGTTTCTGCGAGAGGAGGAGGCGCCATGAAAGCAGCCATGATCTTTAAGGTCGCATGTCTGGCAGTCGCCCTACTGGGCTATTCCAGCTGTGCCGCGGCGGGCAGTGACCTCTGTGAAGTCAAGGAAGCGGGGACCTATGGCAAGAGCGAGGTGCGCTTCAAATTGACCGATACCGAGCAGGCCTTTGTCAACAAAGACTTCAAGGCCAGAAGCGAAAGGCCCCAGGAGATGCTGGCGGTGGGCCTGGCGGCGCTGGTCAGCGGCATGAAGGCCAGAGTCAATACCAACCCCTCGGCGGGGGACGTCCCGGTTATCTCCACGATGTCTCTCGTCCAGTAGTCGAGCCGGATATTGATGTCTCTACCGGTGCTCTGGTCGGGCCTTGTTTTGCCGGAGGAGAATCCCCATGGAGAGACATTTTGTGATCTCGGCCGCAAGGGGTAGCCTTACCGCAGCAAGCCCCAGAACGGCCTCGTTTAGCATTCTTTCGGTAATTGTCGGCCTCGTGTTTGGGGCTCAAGCACTCGCCCAAACGATGCCCTCACCCCAGCCAGGGAGCAACCCGACCCTCGTTTCCCCCTATGAAGTCCTGGCGAGTTCCTTCGAGGCGCCCGAAGTAAAGCCTGTCGCCCGGGAGTATTTGGGGGCGGGGGCGAGCAACGAGATCAATGACTTGGCAACAGGCCTCAAGAACGATCCGGACCTCATCTACCAGTATGTTCACGACCACATTGCCTACACCCCCATCTACGGCTACCTGAAAGGCCCGACGGCGACGCTGCTGGACGGCCGGGGCAACGACTTCGACCAGGCTTCCCTGATGGTGGCCCTGCTGCGGGAAGTCGGCTTGACCGCCAATTTCATCTTCGGGATCATCCGGCTCAGTCCCGATCAGGTCATCAACTGGCTGGGGACCCCAAATGACCCAGCGGCCATCTACCGGCTACTGGCGGTTGCCGGAATTCCCGCGGCGGCGGAAGCCCCCGGCGGAACGCTCTCCTATGTGGACATGCTTCACGTCTGGGGCAAGGTGAACCTGGGGGGGCACCGACTATGTCTTCGATCCCAGCTTCAAGACCCATTCCTACAGGCCCGGCATCAACCTGGCCTCCGCCATGGACTACGATCGAGAGGCTTTTCTGACCAGTGCCCTCGGCGGGGCAACCGTTGCCGGGGATTACTTGCAGAATGTCAATCGGGTGAATATCCGAAGCACGCTGGCCGGCTATGCGACGAACCTGATCGACACCATCAAAACCGAATACCCGGCAGCGAGCGTTGAGGACATCCTGGGAGGAAGGAGCATCGTGCCTGTGGCGGGAGTGCTCCGGCAGACCTCGCTTCCCTATCAGCAACCCACCACCGCCGAATGGACTGATATTCCGGCCCAATACCAAACCACCCTCAGGATTCAGCACCAGGGAATCGATGAAACCTTATCCGCCAGCGACATCTGCGGGAGGTGCCTGACCGTCTTCTATAACGCCTCCAGCCAGCCGGTGCTGCGCCTGGACGGGGAGGTGATCGCCATCGGTTCCGCGGCTGCGCCCGACCAGCGGCTGGCACTCACGCTTTCGGTCGACCACCCTCATTCCGCCCTGAGCGGCACCTACGCCGACCAGAGCATGACCATGTACGTCAAGGCCGGCGGTTCCTACCTCATCGTCAACGGCTGGAATGAGACGGAGACGGGAAGAGGGTTGCTCGAAAAGCACCGGAGCGCCCTCAAGGAAGCGCGCCAGGCGGGCCTGGCCGATACTTCGGAGCCGGTTCTCGGGGAGACCCTGGCCATGATCGGCCACCTGTGGCTGGCCGAGCCGGTCGTGCGGACGAGATCAGCGACCGGGTGGCCGGTACCTTCACCGTCCATCACCACCGGCTCGGGCTTTGCGGGCAGATGGATAGTCCCTATATGGACATGCCCATGAAATTCACCATGGTGGTCAGCGGTACGGGCGACACCCAGCAAGAAAAAGCCGGCTTCTACAGCGGGGCGGGTCATCAAAGCGCCTGCGAATGGGGGGGGGTCGATCAGATGCAGCCCTACTCGGCGGTTTCGACGGTGAAGCTCATCGATCTTGCCAACAGTCAAGCCGATAAGATCTTCAGTGCCACCAGCGCAAACTATGCAGCCACCGTCAAGCCGCTGCTCATCAACTACAATGGCGCCGAACTGGCCCTGGTGGAAAGCTATCCCAATGCTGGGCTATCGCGTGATCCTGCCCGAAGACGGAAACCTCAACGAAAAGGAGTGGACCGGCATCGGGTTTGTGGCGGTCAGTGCCGCCTAGGACCTCATCTT
>Ga0255341_1003019_pt1 | contig 19717 bp, 17 predicted proteins | sample wastewater_treat_8_FD_192418 | JGI IMG/M metagenome (GOLD analysis project Ga0255341, IMG submission 192418) | Wastewater microbial communities from Lulu Island WWTP, Vancouver, Canada - plant12 | ecosystem: Engineered > WWTP > Wastewater > Unclassified | place: Canada: Vancouver, British...
AGTATTTTTCTACATACAGTATATCGCAAAAACGCCTTGAAGTCCAGTAGTTTCAATAGTTTTGCGAAGTTTTCAAAGATCGATATTACCTGTTTTTAACAGGAGTTATTGCAGTGGAATCATATTTGTATTTTTACTATTTTCACTAAGCACTATTATTTCTTCAGTACCTGAATCTATCATTTCTCCTATCAGGTTTAAACACTCCCTGGCTTTGGAAAACTCATCATCTGATACATTATTTTTACCCGTCCTCATAAAATCAATAGTACCCTCACTCCAGATATTAAAGCTTTTAGAGTAATCATCAAAATACTGATATATAAGCTTATTACTCTTATCCTTATACGTACTCCAAAAATCATCATCAAGGGGGAATTTGCTTTTCGCCTTATTAACTCTGTCAAATGCTTCCTGTGTATTTTGCTCAAAGGTTTCTCTATTTTTCTCTCTATCTTCCAAATTTGCACTCTCATGTAAAAACTGCTTTGATGCTAACATAGCCTGATACATATCACGGTCTGCATTCAAAACTAATGATATGGCCTCATAGCTTTGCTTTTTAATCTTATTGTCCATATTAAGAAAGATATAATTCATACTAATAGCAGCAATTATTGAAATAATAATCATAGTCGATAGAGGTATTGAAACTGTCATAAATAACTTTGATCTAACAGATAAGTTCTTAAACATTTTATTCCTCCTATTTATTTTTCAGAATGATTACATACATATATTAGTTCAGTTTTGAAATGCTCAATTGAATGTAGAATTCTTTAATTATAACTAAAGTATTAATTTTTCTATAATAAACACAGACACTATTGCATTTTACTTAATGCATATTGAAATGATTTTTTTACATAATAGTATTCTACGAAAAAGAATGAGATTCCTTCTACGAATGAAACTAATACTGAAAAAAACACTTTAGACCTTCAATGTAAGATCTAAAGCGTTTGGAAATTTAACCCTTATATTAAATTCTATTATTTGTAATCTGCAGAAGTCTTTGAAAAATGTCTTGAAACAATTATAACATCGCTCATATTAACAGAACCATCCATATTCAAATCTGCATTAATGTTATAAAGGGGGCTGCCGGAAACTGCATTAAAGGATTTTGCAATCTCCAAAACGTCTGTCATGTTTATGGAATTATCCTGAACTCCATTTTTTACAACATCACCTGCCCACATCATTATAGGACTTTCATAAGTGCTAATCACTACGTTTTTATTGATAACTACATTTTGTATCTCTCTGTATAGGTAGTTGACTTTACTTATCTTTATAGTTTGAGGATTGGAGCTTTCTTTAACCCCAGTTATCTCAAAATATCCCTCACTGTCTGTTACCCCACTTTTACCTGCAACCTCAACTTTGAATCCTGATTTTAAAGCTGCAGCTGTCGATGGAGAAATCTGCATATCAGGCAATATATAACCTGAAACCTTATAACCCGAACCCGTAGGGGTGGTAGGCTCCACTGTAGGAGTCGGAGATGCCCCTTCCGGTCCTTCACCAAACACTATTTCATTGCCGATGTACAACGGGCACTTCTTAGTTATTATATATTCGTCTCCTAAGCCTTCCCTGCTGTAATCGTTTTTAGGATTCCAATTTCCCTTGTAAGTTGTTTGATCCTGATCTGCAATAAGGGCAAACTGTATCTCACGAGAAGCATATATCTGCTTTCCTTCCCAATCGAATTCAACATAATAAGTACCCTTGTCATCATGCTTCATAAGCTCTGAATATTTAGCCTTTCCATCATAACACTTTTCATTCTCATCATAATATACTTCCATATGAACATCATCTATGGATTGTCCCACATCCAATAATTCGCTGATATTAAAATAATACCTTACCTTCAAGCGAGTCTCATAATGTGGAGGATATGCACTTTCATTATGAATACGAAGAGTGATTTGTGATCTTTCATTGTTTTCTTGACTGATACTGACTTTACCTTCTACAAAAAATTCCAATGGCTTGTCTTCCTTTGGCGGAAAATCCGGTACGGGCTCATGACCTTCTCCGTAATAGGTATAAAGCCCTGCACAGGCACCAACAAAAGCAGCATTATAATCAATAGCAACTTCATTATATATAAAGTCGGATGTAATATCCTTGTGGAAATCCTCGGCATCCGGTCCTCCAACTAAAGCACCCCATAGTGTGTGAACCTGGTCTGCAGGATTATCCATATTAAGGGTTTTCGATCCATGAGATGCACGATGGTGTGGATGTGATGCACCATCGGGTGCATAGCCGACAATATATGCTCTATTCATGGGGTTGTTCCCCATTATGTATTCCATTTGATTCTTTGACCAATCAGTAAAAGCAGTATTTCCAGTACACTTTCTATATACCATTGCACAAAGCTGTGCAGCTGTATTGTACCTTGCAGAACCGTATGGATTTAACATACTAAAACCTGCAGGAGTCTTTGAAAGGGTATTGGTATCCTTTGGATCTTCACGGGGAACTCCGGACCAATATTCCAGATTCCATCTGAAAATATACCAATCTCTATCGGTATTGGTGATCGGTGCAAGTTTTGCAAAAACTCCGCCCCATACAGTATCCCAACAGTGCACCCATATATTCTGCCATTCATTGCCTGTATCTACAATTATTCTCTGCATATAGCCTGTATATTTGCCGCTTGCATCGGTAGATATAATATGGTCTATATATTCCTCTTCTCCTGTTGCAATATTGAGCCATACTGCAGCCCAGGACAACTCGTCATAATCATAGGATGATTCATAAAATGGCTTCCCATATCCTAATCCTCTGTATTCTCTTGCAAAATTATACAATGCTATGGCCGTATCAAGAGACTTTTGGGCATATTCAGGATCCTCATCCTTGAAATTCAAATAGTTTATGGCTAGTGAAGCTGCTGCACCTGCGCATTGGTCACTTGCAGGTGTTTCAGAAGTTGCAAAATATGCAGGCCTTTCAAAATCCTTGATCATTTTTGAATTTTGAAGTTCCGGCGGATTCCACCAGTCATGGTCTATATCCCCTTCTCCTACCTCATAGCAGAATGCTATAACATTACCGTCTTTGTCCCTGAATGTGCATCTCAATAAATAATCGTTAAACCATCTGAGTATATCTTCAACATGCTCTTTCTCACCAATTTTTATGTACGCATCTCTAAACTCATAGTAGCCCCAGCCTACAGTAGATGCTGCATAAGTTTGAGGAAGTCCGAACTTAACATGATCTCCTGCGTCATGCATACCACCGCTCAAATCCAATGAACCGTTTCCGTCCGGATCAAGTACGGACCTGTATTTATCGATAAAGCTTTGAGACATGTTTGTTCCTCTAAAGCTTTCTGTCATAGGAATCAGCGGTACCTCCATATCCTCCACATGACAATCTCCACGCCATTCAAGACGTCCACCCGTTATACCCGGTCCACATTTATTAGCGTCATAGAAATATAGGGAAAGCTGAAGTGCTTTCGCAAAATTGTACTCAGGCTCAGCATTAACAGTTACCGGAACGCACAAAACTGTACTAATAAAAAAACTGACGCTAAGAAGTGCAACTAAGCTTTTCTTTATAAAAACTTTCATCGTCATATAAATTGCTCCTCCTAAAATTATAAAATTATGTAACAAACAATATAAACCCAAACTTTTATATTAGCCCCTCACTCCTTCCAAAATGCAACATATCTATATCATAATTTTACATACTTAATTTAATCATATGTTTATTATATCTTCGAGTCAATTGCTGTGATTGGCTTTAATTTATTATAATTGTCCTATATTAAATACGTTATTAATCTTACATTTAGCAGAGCAAAATAACGAACGCTTTAACGGAATTTTGTGATAGATAAATGTAAAAGATTAATCGTATTTAATAAAAATACCTGGCACATATTATTTTTTTGCAGCAAAAAGAACTGATAGCATATTTGCCTCAGTTCCTAAAATCTCAAATCCATTAAACTATTTATTTTATTGACAATTATTACTTAAACTCACATATATTATTTAAACCTGTTCCTTCTTAAGAAAGTAGGAATATCAAGCTCATCATTCTGATTTGAGTTATTATAACTGTTAGCTGCAGGCTGTTGCTTTTCATTGGCTGTCGGATTAGGCGTATTCCTATCCTGTGGTCTTTCATTACCCCTGTCAAAAGAAGGCTTCTCCATCTTTTTAACAATAGGACCTTTCTCAAACCCTGTAGCAATGACAGTTATGAGGATTTCATCCTTAAGGTTTTCATCAATAACCGCACCAAATATGATGTTAGCATCGGGATCTGCTGACTGCTGAACCAACTCTGCTGCAGTATTTACTTCAAAAAGGCCAAGATCGGCACCTCCAGTAATATTGAGAAGAACACCCCTCGCTCCATCTATGGATGTTTCCAACAGAGGACTGTGTATTGCTTGTCTTGCAGCTTCTTCAGCTCTGTTTTCACCGGCTGCTCTGCCTATGCCCATATGAGCTATACCTGTATTGAACATTATTGTTTTAACATCGGCAAAGTCAAGGTTTACAAGACCAGGCACCGCAATTAGGTCGGATATCCCCTGCACACCCTGTCTTAAAACATCATCGGCAATTCTGAATGCATCTACTATAGAAGTCTTTTTCTCAGCTACCTGTAAAAGTCGGTCATTTGGTATAGTTACCAAAGTATCCACAGTAGATTTGAGAGTTTCAATACCCCTCTCTGCATGCTGCATTCTTTTTCTTCCTTCAAACATAAAGGGCTTGGTAACAACGCCGACGGTAAGAATACCCATCTCCTTGGCAATTTGTGCTACAACGGGAGCTGCACCTGTACCGGTTCCTCCCCCCATTCCTGCCGTAACAAATACCATATCTGCACCTTTTATCGCTTGAGCTATTTCATCCTTGCTTTCATTTGCGGCTTTTTCACCGATTTCAGGATTCGCACCGGCTCCTAATCCCTTTGTCAGCTTATCACCTATTTGAATCTTTGTATTTGATTTTGACAAAAACAATGCCTGCTTGTCTGTGTTAATTGAGTAAAACTCAACCCCACGGAGTCCAGCAGTTATCATTCTGTTAACAGCATTATTTCCTCCTCCACCTACTCCAATAACTTTTATCTGAGCAAATTGTTCGAGATCAATATCAAACTCCAGCAATTTTCAGTCCCCCTTCTTTTTTCATTGGTTAATAAATAAGAACTCGTATACAAACAATCCACTTACAAACAATCAATGCTACCAAACATTTTGCATCACTTTGTAACACATAGTAAAAACAACGAAGTGTTTTAACCTTCAATCTAATTGGTATTACAGAATGCATGAAACAACAGGCCCTTATCTATATCGTACAATTGTAAATTTTCATCAAGTAAATATATGGTTATACAATAAGTATTTTTAATTTTATTATTATTTTAAATCAAAAATCACACAGAATAATAATAACTCATAATTGTGCATAACGCAATATAAGCATTTTTTATTTTTATATTATATAACAATTTTTCTATTATGTATATCGAAAATAAGAACTCATTTGTAATATAATTCATTTGTAATAAAATTCATGCAAAAAATTTTATTATTCTTTTTAAGATATTATTTTCCTTCTTGTGAGTTTTCTGTTTTTGGTGCTTAACCTCACTGCCATATGAATTTCCTTTGCCGCGAGATCCAACATACTTTACAATCCCCGCTGCTGTAATGTGTTCAATCTTTATGGAGCTATCAGTCTTTTGAAGAGCAACCCTTGCAGGCAAATCAAAAACTTCCGTGGCCAGTTCCCTACCTCCATCAACATAAGATATTCCTCCGCCCGTAAGCACAATCCCAGCCGGAAACTCTCCTTTAATCTGGCTCTTTTCCAGCAATTCCTTGCACAATGAAAATATTTCAAAAACTCTAGCTTCTATAATTTCTACAATCTCAGAAACTTTTACTGTCTTCTTTTTATTTTCGTTAATATCTATAACGGTAACTTCCTGATCGTTTTTTATAAGAGAACTTAGAGCAAGCTCAAATTCCTTTTTTAGTTTCTCAGCTTCAGAATATGGAATCTTAAGACCTATAGCCACATCATTTGTGATATGGTCTCCTCCTACAGTTATACAATCGTTAAAAATCATATTCTTATTCTTAAATACAGAAACATCAGTTGTACCGCCACCAATATCGATGAGAATAACTCCCATTTCCTTTTCATCCTGTGTAGGAGCTATTTGACTTGTAGCAAGTGCTTCCACTATAAGACCGTCTGTCTTCAAATCAGCTCTTTCCATACTTTTAACAATATTTTGTACAGAAGTTATTTTTCCTGTAATTATATCTGCATCAACTTCAAGATTCAATCCTGCCATTCCTACAGGATCAATGATCTCATCATAACCATCCACAATAAACTGCTGCGGTACAATGTCTATAATCTCTCTATCATCGGAAATGTTAATGCTTCTTGCCGCTAGAAGAACCTTATCAACATCCTTACTGGTTATTTCGCGGTTTTCATTTGAAATTGCAAGCCTTCCCCTGCTTTTAATTATTGAAGTATGTACGCCATTTATACTTACATATGCAGAATTTACTTTTAGACCTGCAACTGCTTCTGCTTTTTGGACTGCTGATTTGATACTAGAACATGTGCTTTCTATATCAACAATAATACCTTTTTTTATGCCATTACATTGCTCCATTCCGTGGCCTAAAACTTCCAATTCACCTGTTTTGCCAATCCTGCCAATAACAGTACTCACTTTCGAGGTTCCTATATCCATGCCAACGATAATGTTTCCCACTTATGAAAACCTCCTAATTATTAAAAGAACAGTTTTATTTATATACAACTTTTCATCTTATAACTAAAATGGAAATGTCGAAGAATACAAGTTAATTCATTTTATATATTATCTTTTTTTGAATATTTATTCAATAGAATTCTACGAATAATTGCAAAATTTAAAAACAGCCTGTTACCAAAAGCAAATATCGCTGCTAGATAAATCTGTATTCCAAGTTGATCTCCAATATAAGCCAATGCAGCTGCTAGTAATGCATTCATGATGAAACCTGAAAGAAATATCTTCATATCAAACTTGTTTTGCATTGAAGCAGCTATTCCTCCAAAAACAGAATCAAGTGCTGCTAATATTGCCACTGCAACATAGGTTGAATACTGATATGGTATTTGAAATGGCAGAATAACTCCTATTATTATTCCTACTAATATACCAATAAGTGGCAGCATATTACTCCTCCTTGTTTATAGTCATTTTTTACTTTATTACTTTATTTTAAAATTATATTTCTGATCCTCAGTATATTCCAAATATCCTTTATCTGTTTTCTTTAGTTTATTGAAATAAATATCCTTTATAAAATCCAGTCTGTAGCCAATTTCGCTTAAATCCCCAAGATCAGCCAATATCCTCCCATCAAGCTCCACTTTAATCCTGAAGGGATCTCCAATGTCAATTTTTGTAATAAGAGGATTGATCTTTACATTATTATTTTCATCATACTTAGGTATTTCACTTTTAAGCTTTTTAATATATTCAATATAATCCGGATCATCTGCTGCTAAAGCCTGTCCTTTTTTATAGCTCTTAAATGATACGCCTTCTACAAAAATAACACTTTTATATGGCTTATCGGACTCCTCAAGCACATACCCTTCCTCATCAAGGAGAATATAAAGACCATTATGGTTTACAAAAAACATTGGTATTCTTTCTTCTACACTTATTCTAACAGTATTAGGAAGGCAAAACATAACCTTTGCCTTCTTAGCGTATGGGAAGCTATTTAAAATACTGTTTTCTTCATTACCATATCTAAAGAAAAAATAATTTCTAAAGCTGTTTCCAACCTTTTCAAATCCGTTACTTCCTATTTGAATTTTTGTAGCTGAAATCAATGCATCGGTATCGATTTTATTGTTTCCATAAACCTCAATTGCAGTTATATTAAATAAAGAAGATAGGGCAAGCATTACCAATGATACTATAAAGAGAATAAATAGAATAGTTCTTCTAATGATCCTAATCCTTTTCTTATTACTCTTTTTAAGTTTCTTTTGCTTCTTTTGTTTCTTATTCTTAAACTCGTTGTCCTTATTAATCCTTCGTAGTTTCAAGGCCCATACCCCTTATTGCATAATTGTATACTACCATGCCATATTATATTCATTAGAAATTCATTCTTCATCAATTCTAACAATGGATGCTCCAACTCCCCTGAGCTTTCCTTCTATGTCTTCATATCCCCTATCAATATGTTTGAGTCCATCTACCCTTGTTTCTCCCTCAGCTACAAGCCCTGCTAGAACAAGTGCAGCACCGCCTCGTAAGTCTTTTGAGGTTATATTTGCTCCTATAAGCCTTTTCACACCCTTAATAACGGCAATCCTACCTTCAATCTTTATGTTGGCACCCATTCTGACCAGTTCATCAACATGTTTATATCTGTTTTCAAAAACCGTTTCCACAATTATGCTCTCCCCTCTGGCTATAGAAAGCAAAGAAACCATTTGTGCCTGCATATCCGTCGGGAAGCCCGGGTAGGGCAATGTCCTTATGATATCTATAGACCTTGGTCTTGTAGGTCCACTGATTCTTATGAGATTTCTTTTTATATTCACACTGCATCCACAATCTCTCAGGTTTGATATCATTGAGTTTATATGCTCTGGAATAACATTTTTTAAAAGTATGTCTCCACCTGTTATTGCTGAAGCTACCATATATGTACCTGCTACAATCCTATCTGGAATTACATTATGTACTATACTCCTTAACCTGGAATTATTGCCCGAAATCCGTATAATGCTGGTACCTGCTCCCCATATATTGACACCCATGCCTATGAGAAAGTTTTGCAAATCTACTATTTCCGGCTCTTTTGCTGCATTTCTGATACAGGTTTCGCCTTCGGCAAATACCGCTGCAAGCATTATGTTTTCTGTGGCTCCCACACTCGGATAATCAAGGTGAATATCACACCCTTTAAGTCTTTCAGCCTCGCAATAAACAAAGCCCTTTTGCATAAAATGCACCTTTGCACCCATCTTCTTTATAGCTTTTAGATGGAGGTCTATGGGTCTTGGGCCTATTTCACAGCCACCCGATTGTGTTAGTTTATGGGCATTTTTTATCCATAGTTATTTTCCATAGTTTTTGCAATAACACAATATATTTTATCACTGTGTTAGTAATCAATCAACTTAAAACGCCATTCCATAATTAGTGAGTTTTTTAATTTTCTCCCTTACCAAATCATTAAAAGTGACCAATGATTAATCTTTCAATGATATTTACTTCCATCAATAGGTAATATATACCAATAAAATTTTTGTGTTATATTCATTCCTTTGTGTTATAAAATAGGAGATGATTTTATGGAGAACTACTCCCCTCTTATTGCTTTAGGCATTGTATTCCTGTGTATTGTCTACACAATATATATAAAGCCTATTTTAATCAAAAAAATAAATTGACTCAAGACCAACTTGATTTTATAGATGCTACTATAGACCGGGCTATTTCTTACGCTGAAATATTACACAAGAATGATCCTAGTGTAGATAAAAAGAAAGTTGCTATTGATTACGCTTTTGAAATTGTCAAAGAGGCCAAAATAGTACCAGACCAGTATATCAATATAATTAAAACTATCATTGAAGATAAAATACTAAATAGATAAATTTGTGTAAAGAAGGTTGTTATCATGGGATAAGAATAAATTTCACATGTAAATAGAGGTGTGTGTTTATGGAAGGTGATTAACTGATCTACTAGTGTAGGAACAGTTTCTAAGGACGGTTATAATAACCGTCCTTAGTTTATAAATATATTTTTGTTATATTGTAAACTTCTTTTTACTATCACTTGGTAATGCATCATATAATGCCTTATTTATTAGTTCATCAAATGAATTATATTCCAACCCTCTAGAGCCTGATGGCTTATCTAATTCCAAATATATTTTCTTTTCTATATCATAACAATACCAAGTAATTCCACTATGACCAAAAAACATATATTTCTTTTGCCATTCATTTTCATACCACAGTTCGTTTGATTCAATAAATCCTGTATCTTCATTTATATCTTCTTCAGCTTCCATTATATAATCATCTATACCATATATCACCAAACCATTAAAATTAAGACCATTTATGTAATTCAAAAATGTAATATACTCATTTGGAACATTATAATTAAAACTATCATACACCTCATCTTGAAAATCTGATAATAATTCTTCATTACAACCATCATTTAACTTTTCTGAATACTTTGCTGATATAACTCTAATTTCTTCAATTTTATCTTTCCACATTCAGTTATCCTCCCTTTTATTTATTTTTCATTTTTTTCTTTTTTTTAGGTTTTGCTACTGGTATTGATTTTTCAAATTCTTCCCGTGTTTCTGGTGGATAAATATTTCCTGGTGGTATAGGAAATTTTACAATGCATTCGTCTTTACCTTCTATTTGTTTTGCAACTATAGTATTTTGGTGAGTTGTTATCACTTTATGGTATGGATGATTTTTAATTAGTACCAAATTATTTTCCGCATTTGTTCCACCATCATCTAACGGAAGCTTATGATGTACTTGCCATTCCTTACTAGGCAATAAACCATCTTTCATTTTTAATAATTCTTCATCTGTTATTCCTGCTTCTTTTAATTCTTTTTCGTGTTTTTCTGCAAGGTTTTTTATAAAATTTTCTCTTTCTGTAGAATCAAATTCTTTTCTTAGTTTTTCTCTATCTTTGTCTGCCCGCTTAATATAATTTATCTCTTGCATATCAATATCATCTAAAATTACATCTTTTCCGTAAAGTTTTCCAATAAAACTAGCATATTGGGATAATACCTCAAACATTGTTTCTGGTTTTAACCCTTCTAATATATTTTTTAAAATTTCTATAGTTTGTGCTGGATTTTTACCTTCTATTCTTTCTTTTATATCATCTACCATATCATTAATTGCTCTATCTTTGGCACATGGATTTAATTCTTTTACTGCAATATATAGTATAGAATCTTTACTAGTTCTTGCACCAGTAATTGCTTTACTTGCCTTTGGCATAATATCACCAACTTTCGATTAAATTATTGATTGGTAAAACTTTCATAATATATTCTATCAAATAATTGTTTAGATATCTAGGTAACTTATAATTTCTATCAACAAACTAGGTAACAAATCAGGTACATAGTTGTTACCCACCCACCCGATTGTGTTAGTTTATGGGCATTTTTTATCCATAGTTATTTTCCATAGTTTTTGCAATAACACAATATATTTTATCACTGTGTTAGTAATCAATCAACTTAAAACGCCATTCCATAATTAGTGAGTTTTTTAATTTTCTCCCTTACCAAATCATTAAAAGTGACCAATGATTAATCTTTCAATGATATTTACTTCCATCAATAGGTAATATATACCAATAAAATTTTTGTGTTATATTCATTCCTTTGTGTTATAATTTAATGAACAAAATCATGAAATGATTTTGCTACCTTGATGTTGTCGTGAGAAATTATAGTGTTGAATACAATATAGTTTCATAGACATAACAAAATCATGAAATGGTTTTGCAACCTTAGGAGAAAAAGGGATAGTGACATGGATTTAAGACTCTCAATAACAATTGCTTTATCAAAGATTACAATAAAGGGGTTACGTCTTCTAAAGCGTGGCGGGACAACGCTTCCCGGAAAAATCGCTCTTAAGTTGTACCCTGATTTTATAAAGAAAATAACCCGAAATTTTAAAATCATAATGGTAACCGGGACAAACGGTAAAACCACTACATCAAGAATTATCAGCCAAATTTTAAAGGAAAACAACATTGAGTTTATATCAAACAAATCCGGCGCAAACCTTGTGAGCGGAATTGCAACAACTTTTCTTGATGCTGTTGATATAAAGGGTAACTTCCACTGCTCCCATGCATTGCTGGAAATTGACGAGGCAGCCTTTAAATCACTGAGTGATTTTGTTGAGCCTGATATTCTTGTTGTTACAAACTTCTTCAGAGACCAGCTTGACAGATACGGTGAACTTTATTCCACTTTAAACGGCGTCAAAGCAGGTATTGCAAAGCATAAGAAAACCAAACTGGTTTTAAATGCTGATGACTCTCTTTGTGCATCCATCGGCAAAGAAACCGACAAAGAAGTTGTATATTACGGTGTAAACAGCGATGCCTGCGATAGCCTGGAAGATAATACAAACAATGACGCTTCATTCTGCTTATACTGCCGGACAAGGTATGAATATAAAAGCCACATATACGGTCATTTAGGTGAGTTTTCATGTCCCAACTGCGGATACGAAAGGCCTTCCTCATCTGTAAACTGTGTTAAAGTATTGGAACTTAATGCAGAATACTCAAATATACATTTTTCCATAAACAAAGATAACAATGAAATATTAAATGCCCGCATAAACCTTCCGGGCCTTTATAACATATACAATGCACTTGCTGCTGCAGCCTGCGGAAGTCTGTTAAACCTTCCTTATGAAAACACCATAAAGGCAATGGGCAAGTTTGAATGCGGCTTTGGAAGAATGGAGACCATTAATGTAGGAAATAAAAAAATAAGGTTGATACTAGTAAAAAATCCCACTGGCTTTAACCAGGTACTTAATTATCTGCTTACAGAGGATAATCAAATGCAGCTTGCATTTCTTCTTAATGATAATCTTGCGGATGGTACCGATATATCATGGATTTGGGATGTTGACTTTGAAAAACTGGAAAAAATTCAGCATAATATCGGCAATTTATATGCTTCAGGCATACGTGCCGAGGATATGGCACTAAGGCTCAAATATGCGGGGCTATATACAAATAAAATATTTATAATCAAAGATTATAAAGAGCTTATAGAAAATGCTCTCAATAATACTCCCGAAGGCCAAAACTTATATATTCTGCCGACCTATACGGCTATGACAGAGCTTAGAAGTTTTCTAAAGAAAAAGTTCGGTCTCAAAGAATTTTGGAAATAATCAACATTATTAAGGAAGTGTTTTCCCCAATATGACGGATATCATGTCCTATTGAATTTACATACAGCTCACAGGGGTAAATAATCCTTTAAAAATTATATATTAAACCTTATAATAAACAATGAAAGGGACATCTTTTTATGTATGAGTTGAATATATGCCATCTATACCCCGATCTCTTAAACCTTTACGGAGACCGGGGAAATATAATTGCATTAAAAAGGCGTTCCGAGTGGAGAGGAATAAAGATAACCGTTTCAAACGTAACACTCGGAGACAGTTTTATTCCGGAAAACTATGACATCATTTTTTTAGGAGGAGGCCAGGATTACGAGCAAACAATAATTCAAGACGATCTTTTAAAGAAAAAAGGCGGAGAAATAAAAAATGCCATCATAAATGATAAGGTATTTCTTTGCATTTGCGGAGGTTACCAACTTTTAGGTAAGTACTACAAAACCTGGGACGGTAAGGAAATAGAGTTTTTGGGGATTATTGATCTATGGACCATAGGCGGCCAGAAAAGGATGATAGGCAACATCGCCTTTGAATGTGACTTTTTAAAAAATGAATCATGCGACGGGAAGGTAATCGGCTTTGAAAACCACTCAGGAAGAACCTATCTTGGTGCTGATGTAAAACCATTAGGAAGGGTTCTTAGGGGATATGGGAATAATGGGGAGGACGACTGCGAAGGTGCCTTATATAAAAATGTTCACTGCTCATACTCTCATGGAAGCTTGCTTCCTAAAAATCCTGCTTTTACAGATCACCTTCTGACACTCGCTCTAAAGCAAAAGTACAAGGATTTTGTTTCATTGCAGCCTTTAGACGATGTTATAGAATCCTGCGCTCATGATTCCATTTTAAAAAAAATACTATAGTTTTAATTTTATTATTTTATCAATGGAAGTATTTAAAGATATTATCAAGGAGGTAGTTTAATGGAAGTACCCAGTATCAAATCAAACACAATACAAAACTTAATTAAAAAACCATTTATTGAAATAATTTTAATGCTTGCAGTTTTTGGAGGCATTTTTCTTAAATTGCTCTATTTCCAATTTATAACCCATATTAACGGCAGACCCGTTTTAGGATCAAGCAATTTATTCATGCTTGTATCTTCACTTGCCGCTGTTTTATTGATATTTACACTGATTTTTCTATTCTCAGGAAGAAAAACATTTGGTGTTCTTATAATCATTGATGTTTTCTTTACCATATTATTTATTGCCGATATATTATATATACGTTACTATACAACAGCTATCACCGTTCCTGTACTTCTTGCACTGAAATTCCTTAATTCTGTAGAAGGAAGCGTCATGAGCCTTTTCAACAAAAAAGACATATTACTGCTTCTAGATTTCCCTTTCCTCATAGCACTTTTGTTTGTTTTCAGACAAAGAGTACATTTAAAAGTAAATTTTGCAAAAAGATTGATTGTATTTGCAGCAGTTCTGACATTAACAATACCCACTATGTATATTACCTATAATAAATCGGATCTTAAAAACGGAGTATTCGATAACAATCAAATCATAAAGAATATGGGAATAATATATTTCCATGCTAATGACATATTCCATTTTATAAAAGATGATCTTCTGCAAAGCAAAACCATGACTGCTGACGAAAAAAAGCAGATGGACGATTTCTATGGAAACAAACAGATTTTAGGTGATAAGTTTAAGGGAGTTGCAAAAGACAAAAACCTCCTTATAGTCCAGGTAGAGTCACTCCAAGGTTTTGCTATGAGCAAAACCATAAATGGAAAGGAAGTTACCCCAAACTTAAACAAACTGGCAAAGGAAGGCTTTTATTTCGACAACTATTACTATCAGGTTAAGGGAGGCAACACCTCAGATGCGGAGTTTCTTACCAATACTTCCCTTTATCCTATTAACGAAGGAGCAGTATATTTGAGGTACCCAACCCATGAATATTATTCACTGCCAAAAGCACTTATGGACAGAGGATATACCACCTCATCTTTCCACGCATATAATCCTAGCTTCTGGAACAGATCTGTCATGTACCAGAGTCTTGGCATACAGAACTTTATAAGCTACAAAGACTTTAATATTGATGAATTTGCCGGATGGGGCGGATATGCATTAAGTGATGAATCATTTTTTAGACAATCCCTGGAAAAAATAGATACAACTAAGCCTTTTTACAGCATGCTAATAACGCTGTCAAGTCATCACCCATATGATTATTTTGGCGATAAATCCGACATTGATGTTAAGCCATATGAGAAAACAGTACTTGGAAACTATTTAGGTGCCATCAATTATGTTGATAAATGTATCGGAAAGCTTATAGAAGATCTTAAAAAACGCAACTTATACGACAATACATTATTGGTGATCTATGGCGACCATTATGCATTGCCAAAAACTCAAGCAAGCGATCTTTATAAGCTTGAAAATGTTGAACCTAATAACTTTAACTGGATCAAGCTTCAAAAGGTTCCTCTTATTATACACATCCCTGGCGTTGAAGGAGGCCAAACCATAAGTACTACATCCGGTCAGATTGATTTACTGCCTACCATAGCAAACTTAATGGATATAGATTTTCCATATGCAATGGGTCAGGACTTGTTCAACAAAAAAGAAGGTTTTGTTCTTCTTAGAGATTATTCTGTTGTAACCGACAAATATCTTTACGATGCATCTGAAGGCAAGGTATACAACATAAATGACGGAAGTCTTCTGAATAAAGATGATTATAAGGATGAAATCGAAAAAATTATGCATCTTGGAAAGCTGTCTGACTTAATGATACGAAAAAATGCTTTTAAAGACGTCAAGAAATAATTTAATGTATGAATTACTATGTAATGATTAGGGGGAGCAAACCGCTCCCCTATTTTATTATACCGTTGAGCTTATGAATCCATTGTCAAAATGAGGAACATATACATTACAGAATAATTTAAAGATTTTTTTAAAAAACACTTGCATTCAAAAAGAAAATCTGCTATATTAATAAAGGTCGCTGAAACACATGACATGCACCATTAGCTCAGTTGGTAGAGCACCTGACTCTTAATCAGGGTGTCCCGGGTTCGAATCCCTGATGGTGCACTAGAGATTATAACTTGAAACCATTGAAATTAGTAGATTTCAGTGGTTTTTTGTTTTTGAAGAATAAATAACATTATGGAAAATCTTGGTCTAATTTCCCTTCTAATCTCGTTTAAATCCATTAAAAACCATCGTAATTGTTGTCAATTCTAAAGCTTCAATTGCTTGCTTTTTTGTAGATGGTAAAACCTTAGTATAAGTATCAAGCGTAAATGAAACACTTGCATGACCTAACAATTGTGATATGGTTTTTGCTGGAATGTTTGGTGTCGGGTCTTAGTTGTTTTGCGGTCTCAATAATTTCCATTAATAAATCCTTCATATAAACCCATCCCTTCGAGTTAATATGTTATTAAGTTTCAGATATCACATAGTTAACATAAAATTAATACGCAACCTAAAAGGTTTGTAGCGTACTAAGAACTAAATATCTAGTGGATTCTGTATATCTTGGAAATGTTGAATGACATAGAATAGATTTTTAAAAATTGCAACTTTGAAGTGCTAATTAAGAGTTTTAACTTTGCAAAGCTATAATTTTATTATATATTCAATCAGTATTTTTGTCAACAATTAATCCCATAATTATACACAATGAAACATAACGTATATTTGTAATTACAGAATCATGATATATTTTAGGCCAATTTCTTTCACCTTTTAAGTGAAGTATTTTTAGTCTTTTATATATCTGTTTTTCAAGGTGCATAGTCCATTTTAAAATAAAATAGTCGAAAACTAGAATACTGTGACAAAATGTGATAACATTTCTCTAGAAAGTAAATATTTATTAAAGGAGGAATATATATGCATTATATTGAACCTAATGGCAAATGTTTTACAAAGACTGATTTAATACATACAAATAATGCAGCTATAAGTGAAGGTAGAAACCAGCAACTTGATGAAGATTTTTTGGAAACACTTCCCGATGATGGATTATTTGTAATTAGTCTTGCTTTTGATGAACATAACAGAGGTGAAATAAGAGTAAAAATACTGTTTGATACAGAAGGCACATCAGGGTTTTTGGACTTATCAAAAAACAGATATGATTTACTACCATCTTTAGTAAAAAAAGAAGACGGGTCATTAATTTTAGCAATTCCTGATAAAAGGCCTTATCCAGATGGAAGAGCATATGAAGAAAAAGTTGTAAGAAAAGTAGTTAGAAACAAAGATTTTAGGAATAATGTTTTATCAGCATATAATAACCAATGTGCACTTTGTGATATTAATGAGGAATCTTTATTAGTAGCAGCACATATTTATCCAGCTCATCTATGTGATGATGATTCTGTTAATAATGGTATATGTTTATGCGGGAATCATGATAAAGCGTATGAAATAGGATTAATTTGTATTAAAGAAGATGGAGAAGTTATTACTAATTCTAATATTCAATCAAATAAAAGAATTAGATTTCCGGAAGATGCAAAAAATTATCCTTCTATTGAAAGGCTAAGTCAAAGATTGAAATTATCTAATAAAAAAAATGAAAGAAAATCAACCAAAAAAAGGTTAGAAAAATAGATTGATAAGTTAGGTGTACGGGGTAAAAAGATTTACAGTAGATTACACGAAATAAAAGACTGTCCAAGGAACTGTATATACCAGTTCCTTTTTATTTGCTCTTATATAGCTGCAAGATATATATTGTCATATTGGTAAGTAAAATACTGTTGAAATTATCTGCCCTTTTGATAAAATATATATGAAATTTTACCGGCAAATTTAATAGAAAGTTGGTGATAATATGCCTAGTAAAGCAATTACTGGTGCAAGAGCATCAGAAGCAGCTAAAGTATATATATTACTTCAGAAGAAATTTCCTACTGCATCAAGAAGAGCTATTAACCAAATGGTTAAAAACATTATGGATATAAAAGAAGGAAAACAATATGCTAGTACATACAAAAAAAGATATAATCAAACACCAAAAAGTGGTGGAAGATGGACAGAAGCAGATAGACGTGGAGAATCAACATTCATTCATACCGATGAAACAGTCAATGAAATTTTAAGAAGTGTTGGATTAGAAGGGATTACATATACTGATTGTATACCCGATTTTTCAGCCTTGTCAAAAGGAACAGTAGAAATTAAAGGCATGTCAGCAAGTAGACCATCCAACTTTAGTAAAGCAGATAAGGAATTAGCAAAAAAGAAAGGTGTAACACCTAAGCAAGTTAGGGAATGGAGAGAGAAGAACAACTATACTTGGCATGAATGTAATGATATGAAAACAATGCAGAAAGTACCATTTGATGTAAATGATAAATTTGGTCATTTAGGTGGGGTTGGTGAAGTTAATTGTTTAAATGCAATTTTATCAAATTAATAGGAGGATTATGTCATGGAAGAAATTAATGACAGTGTATTTGGATTATTAAAATATGAAGATTATTGGACTAAAGCTGGTACTATTAATATATTTGGAAAGGATGAACAAGTTAAGATAATTATCGTAGCAGATGAAGAACCTGAATTTGAAGATTCACAGAGAGAAGCTTATACCGAATTCTTTAAGCAAAAAGATAACTTGGCAAAGGATTTTGAAAAAGCCTTATTTGATTATTATAAAAGTATTCTTCCAGAATATAGAGATAGACTTGGAGATGATGCAGATAGCTTACTACCTATACTATCTAATCAAGAAGAATTATCCAAATTAGTGAAAGTTACAGATATATATTTTCCAGAAACATATGGCGAAGAAATAAGGATTGTAGGCATATTATTTAACTGCACATGGACTGATAAAGGACTAGCAGTTAAGTTTGAAAATGAAAAAGTAGTTAAAGTTGGAATTCAAGATATTATCTTATAAAATATATAGTAATTTTTCTGTTGTTGTCAAAATGTTGTCAGAATTCAATTTACCACCTTATAACCCTTACAGTAACGGCATTTCAGACTTTGGAACATACTTCTCTTAATCAGGGTGTCCCAGGTTCGAATCCCTGATGGTGCACTAGAGAAATGAAAGCTTCGAGGATTTTACTCGGAGCTTTTATTTTGTATTTACACCAATTTTGAAATACACCTTTATTTTTAAATATTGGAATACTTTTACTTTTTGACATTTTTAATTAGTTATTAGTTAATTCAATTCAATCTTTATCGTAAGCTAAAGGCACATATACAATTGGTCGCACTACATGATACGAAATCTTTTGGATTCTTTTCACAATTAATATCCGTAACAACAATATTGCTTGGTCTTATACTAATTTTTTCCTGTATAGTGCATAACTCCCTTTAATTCAAATAAGTCACCCTCCTTAACAAATTCTACTAGTATCTTGTTTCGTTCCGAATTTATTTTAAGATGTCCTGGTGAATATACAATATCCCAGAATTGCTCCGGCGGTATTTCCTTGCAATCAGCTCTGTGATGACACTTTGGACATAATACAACTAAATTTTCTTTTTTATGTTCATGAACAACTGATGTTGCGAGACAGGCATTTTGTCAGTAGGTTAGACAAGATAATTAGCAGAAGTAGAACAGGAAAATTGGTAAGATAAGAAAATCTGCAGGAAGTCATATCTGTCAGTACGACAATAAAATAACAG
>Ga0255341_1003027_pt1 | contig 19696 bp, 16 predicted proteins | sample wastewater_treat_8_FD_192418 | JGI IMG/M metagenome (GOLD analysis project Ga0255341, IMG submission 192418) | Wastewater microbial communities from Lulu Island WWTP, Vancouver, Canada - plant12 | ecosystem: Engineered > WWTP > Wastewater > Unclassified | place: Canada: Vancouver, British...
TCATTAACGCCTTACTGGCGATTGGTATCGTCTCCATCCCGCGCTTCGCGCGCCTGGTGCGTTCCACCGTGCTCACCGTCCGCGACCTGGAGTATGTGCAGGCGTCGCGCGCCATGGGGGCTTCGGGGCTGCATATTTTGTTCAAGCGCATTCTGCCTAACGCGCTCACGCCGCTCATCGTGCAGGGCACGCTGGGCATCGCCACCGCCATCCTTGATGCCGCCGCGCTCTCTTTCCTCGGTTTGGGGGCAGAACCGCCGCGCCCAGAGTGGGGTCTGATGCTGGGTGAAGAGAAGAACAGTATCTTCAGCGCGCCGCACCTGGTGATCTTCCCCGGCATTGCCATCATGTTCACTGTGCTGGGTTTCAACCTGTTGGGCGACGGCCTGCGCGATACGCTTGACCCGCGCCTGACGCACACAGCCAAATGAACACGGAAAATCCGGAGAAACCCTCCGGATTTTTTGATGCAAACGCTTTACCGCTGATGAGAGTTCTGCGCGTGGGCGGGATTGATTTATAATTAAATCACGGAGGTGAAAATGAAAGGGAAACCGAAAGTGATTGAGATGTTGAACTACCTGTTAGCCGATGAGCTGACCGCCATCAGCCAGTACATGGTGCACGCGGAGATGTGCGACAACTGGGGGTACGAAAAACTGGCACAGACCACCGAAAAGCGAGCCATTGAAGAGATGAAGCACGCCGAAAAGCACATCGCGCGCATCCTGTTTTTAGAAGGCAAGCCGATCGTCAGCAACCTGAACAAGATCACCATTGGCCCTGATGTGCAGACCATGCTCAAGAATGACCACGCGGCAGAAGAAGGCGCCATCAAGGCCTATAACGAAGCCATCAAGCTGTGCAGCAACGAGGGGGATAACGGCACGCGTGAAATGCTGGAAGATATTTTAGAGGACGAAGAACGCCACATCGACTGGATCGAAGCGCAGCAAGACCAGATCGGGCAGATGGGCATTCAGAACTACCTGGTGGAGCAGTTAGGCTGACCAGGCGTTCTCCAGTGTAGACAACCAAAGGGCTCCCCGGCGGTCAGGCGGGGAGCCCTGCTTTGCTCGTTAATTGCGCGTAGGCATTATTGTATATGAGCCCTCATCGAGCAGGGCAGGGGAAGACAGGGAGATAAAAATGATCCGTCGAGGTAATATTACGCTGGTTGAGCCGGTTCTTTTGTAGTTTAAGCTCTATAGCGACCTAGTTAGCAAATGCACAACCTGCCCGCGTTTGTCTCTCTCGCTTTGGCGTTCTTTTGTACGATCGCGTAATACCGCGCTCTCATTGACCTGTGTAACGAACTTAAAACGTAAGACAAACTGAGCGCACTATCAAAGATAGGTGCTTTTTCCCAGTTGAACGAGAGACCGGCGAGCATTCTGTGCCAGGTACATATCTTCCGATTATGTTAAATAATCAGAAGGAATTAATGGCATTGACGCGCGGGTTTCTAAGGCATTTTTTGACCTGCGCCGTTATAATGAATGCATAAACACCACTCACTTTGACACCCTGGATAAAACTATTTTGCCCACCTGTTGTCGCCGCATGACCCATTTGTTTTCAATCGAGATGGGGATCCGGCGTATCGCCGAACACCTTACACCAACATAAACGACCCTGAATTCGGCGTGGGGTACGGTTGGGATACTTACAAGAAAGGCTATGTGGATGAAGTTATGTATTTACACAAACGAATAATCGGTGTGGTTGATGAAATCCTGGCGCAAAGCGAACAACCACCGGTGATTATCATCCAGGGTGATCATGGTATTCCTCGACTTAAATCTGAAAACGCAAAATTTCAAATACTCAACGCTTACTTTCTTCCCGGTGTTACTGATCATGGCCTGTACCCGACCATATCGCCAGTGAATAGCTTCAGGATAGTCTTCAACAACTACTTCAACTCCGATTATGAGTTGTTGCCCGATAAATCCTACGCAACCGAGGAGACTTTAATCCTTCAGACTGAGCCTTTCCCCTGCCCTTAGAGACAATTCGTAACGCGTTGGTTGCCCAGGGGAAAAATTAATTCCTCAATATTCAAACTCAGCCAAAAAAACCAGTTTTGTTCCTGTTCAACTACAGCAGATGGGTATATACTTTTTTTCACTGTTTCCCCTTCAACGTTTTTCATTTACTCTAATGGAGAAAAATGGCAAAAGTCATCACCCATAAATGTAATGCTTGCGGCGCTCCGCTGAGCGTATCCGGGCGTGGCGGTAAATACACCTGCCCTCACTGCGGGATGATCAATCTCTTCGAGGCTGAAGAGAGTTCCGCTGACTCTTTTATTTGCCCTCAATGCGGCACAGCCAACCCCAAAGAGGCGCTGCATTGCAATGAATGCGGCATGAAGTTCACCCTCACCTGCCCGAAATGCGGCGCGGTCAACGCCGCCGACTCGCTCTTCTGCCTGAAATGCGGGGTCAATTTTCAAAGCGAGTTCGCTCAGCGAGAATCAGCGCAGGCCCGGGCTCTCCTGCAACAGCAGCAGGCGCAAGTTAAATCCAGCAAAAGGAAAAAAGTTGTCGGGGTTTTCGCCGCGGTTCTCGGTCTGCTCTTATTATTATGCGTTGCCCTTGGCATGTATGCCCTCAAATTCTCTCCTGAAGCGCGCGCCACCGCCACCGCTGAAGCGCTGACCAGGCAGCAAGCCACCCAAACCTTCTTTGAAGCCTTGAAAGCGCAGTACCCTTTCCACGGCAGCAACGGGGCTTATGCGGTTTACCTGAAAAATTTTTGCATCGAACACGATCAGAATTCAGGGCGTGATTTCGCCTGGATCCGTTTGCGCTATTTTCAAGAGGACCCCTCCTATGATTTTGACTGGGATTTCAAGCGAACGTACCTCACAGATGACCTGGGCAATCGTTTCGAGGTCACCCAGGAAATGTTCTACGGCAATGATGGCAAGAACATGGTCACTGATTTTGACCCCGCCTCCTCTTCACTGGTCTTGCACGTTATCAGCGACGCCTGGGCGCTGCCCGAAATTCAAATCTCATTCACGCCGAACGACCCGATACTCACCGCTACCTGCGCGGATGAATGAAGGCGGGAACGGCGGGCGCGAAAGGAGCCTCTCCCCTCTTTTCGCCTTTCCTGTACAATACCAGGTATACAGGTTGTTATTTTCTCTGCATAGGAAGGTGATTCTTCGATGAAAAATCCTGATGCGTTCAAACGCGCCGCGCGTGTATCCACCATCTTGTTCTTCATCTTCATGCTGCTGCACCAGACCGATAAGCTGCTCATCGGTCCGCTGCAGACCCAGGTGATGGAGACTTTTCATATGACCTACACCCAGTGGGGCGCCATCAACACCGGCGCGCTGCTGGTGGGCGCCATCCTCTACCCGGTGTGGGGCTGGCTCAACGACCGCTACAACCGCGGTAAACTGCTGGCGCTGGCCTCGCTCATCTGGGGCTCCACCACCTGGCTCTCCGCTATTGTCAAAACCTTCCCGGCTTTCCTGGTCACGCGTTCTTCCACCGGCATTGATGATTCCAGCTACCCGGGCATGATGAGCCTGCTGGCAGACTACTACCCGCCCAAGTCGCGCGGCAAGGTCTACGGCATTCTTCAGCTCACCCAGCCTATCGGCTACCTGCTGGGCATGGTGCTGGCGCTCATGCTCGGCGGCGTGATTGGCTGGCGCTTTATTTTCTACATCACCGGCTCACTGGGCGTGGTGCTGGCCATCGCCATATTCTTCGGCGTGAAAGACGTGCCGCGCGGCAGCAGCGAAGAGGAACTGCACAATGTGGAAAAGAGCAAGTACAAGTTCAACTGGAAAACTGCCATCGCCATCTTCAAGAAGCGCAGCCTGTGGTTTGTGTTTGCGCAGGGCTTCATCGGCGTTTTCCCCTGGAACGTGATCACCTATTACTTCTTCGGCTACCTTTCCACCGACCGCGGTTATGACAGCACCACCCAGCTGCTCATCATGGCGCCGGCGGTGCTCTTCATGGCGGCAGGCTACCCGCTGGGCGGCGCGCTCGGCGACCGTCTCTTCAAACGCACCCAGCGCGGACGCCTGATCGCCGGCGCTATCGGCATCTTTATGGGCGCGGTGCTGCTGTACTTCACCATCCACACGCCCAACCCACAGGTCTTCCTCTTCGCCGCCCTGCTGATGGGCACGGCGCTCTTCATGCCCTTCGCCTCTCCGAATATCATTTCGACCATTTACGATGTCACCCTGCCGGAAGTGCGCTCCAGCGCAAACGCCATTCAGAACTTCATTGAATTCATCGGTTCCGCGGCAGCGCCGCTCATCGCCGGCATCATCGCCGATAAGTTCAGCGTGGGCACCGCCATCCTGTCCATCTGCCTTACCGCCTGGGCGCTGTGCTTCCTGTTCATCCTCGTGGCCATCGCGCTCATCCCCAAAGACATCAACGCCATGCACCGCCAGCTGCAGGAGCGCGCGGAAGCCGAAAAAGCCGCTTAAAAACAAAAAAACAGGTCAAAAATGACCTGTTTTTTGCTTTCAACACGCAACCCTTGATCGCGCGGCTCAATAGCCAAACAATCCCACCGGCGCGCAGTAGTAGTAGAATACCAGGTCGCCGTCAAAAGGTTGTCCGCCGAGCGTGAGCGCCCCGGGGTAACGGTCAGGCGTGCGCACCGCGAAAGGCACCGCGCCGTTCAACTGCTCCCCGCGCAGGGTGATGCTGTACTCGCCCCGCGCCAGCTCGGTCCCCGGCGGCAGGTCGAGAGTCCAACGCTTCAGCGGCGTGAGCTCGGCTGCGTCCAGCTCAGCGCGCGCCACCACCCCGCCCTGCCCGGTGTTCAGCGCCAGTTCTACCCCGCCCCGCGCGCCTGCTGCTCCGTCATCCACCAGCACCGCCACCGCCGCCAGGCGCCGGCAGGTATTGGTGAAGCGCTGCTCCAGCACCACCCCCTGCTCCAGCGGCACTTCGGGATGGGTGAAGATTTCGATATTCTGGTAAGCGGGCAACTGGCAGTCCCGCCCGCTGAACAGGCTGGGCCCGCACGGGGTGTAATAATGGGCAAATATTCCCCAGAAGAACAACGCCTGAAAAGCCATGATACCAACGCCAATAAACCAGCCCGCCCAGCGTTCAGGTTGGCGTGAGCGGGGGAAAATCCCCCACACGGCTAAAAGCCCAAGCAGCAAGAAAGATACGAGATAGCGCCCCTGGACCATCGCCATGGTTTCTTTTTCGCCATAAGTGAATTTCCCCGCGGTGTACATCACCAAAATGCCAAACCAGGTCAGCAGCAGCATGCCGATGAAGAAAATGCGCGTCCTCGTTCGAAAACGTTTATCATGTCCGGTAAAAAGGATGGCAACGAGCAGAACCGCGCCCACAAGCCCGTAAACCAGCGGGGATACATCGGTTCCCCAGTAGCCCGAGGCGGCGATCATCGAGCCGAACAACGTGCGCCAATGGAAAAGCAGCGACCGCCAGAACGCGCCCAGGTAAGCCCATAGTTGCGACAACACGCTTGAAACGACCATGCCGGTCGATTCCACTCCCAGGCTGGTGTTCGTGAAACTGAAGTAGATCCACACCAGGTGAAAAATGCTCATCCCCGCGGTCAGCAAAATCAACCCAAGCCGCTGGGAGCGCGTGGTGAAAACGCGCCCGGGGATGAGCAGCAGCAAGGGCAGCAATAAGATGCTCCCTGGTTTGGCCATCGCCAGTAAAAAGACCGCGGCGCACAGGCTCAAGAAACGTCTGCGGGAGATGGTCGCTTCGGATTGAAACACCACGGAGAGCACGACGGCGATAAACAGCAAGCACACAGCGTGGGTGTAGCCATCTCCATTGACGGTGGACGCCTGGTATAACGGCGTGGGTAAAAGCGCCGCCACCAGGAAGAGCCATTTCGCCACCGGCGTGGCGCGGATGGCCAGGTAGCAGCCGAGCAGGTATACCGCCAGGGTGACAAGGCGAATAACGATCGCCACCGGTATGATCGGCAGGTCGAGCGCGCGCCACGCGATACCCGCCACCACCGCCTGCGGGAAGAACATCAACGGGGGGTAGGTAGACATGATGGTTTCGATGGCCATGCTGTCGTAATCCGCCTTCACCCCAAAGTACGCAGGGGTGAACAGTTCCGCGCCCTGGTCGCGGTAGAAAAAGCGCCTGTAAGACAGGGTGTAAAACTCAGCGAAGTACACCGTCTTATCATAGATGCTGCGGTTCGGCAGCATGTGCAGCCCGGAGATATCGTATACCCGCGCCAGGTGTTTATCCTCGTCAAATCCAGTGCCGAAAGGGGCGAAAACGGCCAATCCCACCCCAAAGAGAATGCCGATGATCAGGAACAGGCGTGCGGGTTTCATCCTCTTCGCTCGCTCGCTTCTAGCGCACCAACCAGCGTTCGATATTCCCCGGGAAGGCAAAAGCCGCCAGTTTTTCAAGCAGCTTCGTCGGAGACGCGTCGGTGACGTAAAGATCAAGATGCTCCTCATAGATAAAATGGTCCTGGTACGCCCGCTCGATCCAGGCCAGCAGCAAATCAAAGTAACCGTCTACATTGAGGAACGCCGCGGGTTTGCGGTGCCGCCCGATCTGCGACCAGGTGAGCACCTCGAACATCTCGTCCATGGTGCCGTACCCTCCCGGCAGGGTGATAAAGGCGTCCGCCAGCGCGTTCATGCGCGCCTTGCGCAGCTGGATGTCCGCCACCACTTCCAGGCGGGTCAGGCCAGTGGTGTAAATGAGCTGTGGGCTTTCCAGCCCATTGGGCACAATGCCTATCACCTCTCCGCCCGCTCCCAGCGCGCCTTCTGCCAGCGCGCCCATCATGCCGGTGCGCCCGGCCCCGTACACCAGCGTGATGCCCTTTCGCGCCAGCAGCTCTCCCATTTCATAAGCGGCGGTGTAATACACCGGCGCCAGCCCGTCCGCTGAACCGCAGAACACGCATATGCTGTGATAGGGGTATGCCATGGTTCTCCTTAAGCCAATCGTCGCGGCTCTCCAGCCGGGAGCACGCGGGATACTCCATTATACCGGAACTGGCGCGGCGCTATCAAAAAGAGATTGCCCGCTCTCCAGCCCGCTGATGGAGGCACGAGTACCTCCCCTGCCCTTTCATTAGCCTGAATGTTTCATGGATCTGGTGGCCACCCTGCTTTGGGGATGATAATGACTACGCGAAGTTATTGGGTCTGCTCACGCCATCCCGCCGGCCCGCCCAGGTTAAAAAAACAGGCAGGGATGTCCTCCCTGCCCGCGCCTGTTTCAAGCCAGCCGTCTACGGCAGCCCAACGAACGTGTCTGCCGGCGCGAAGCATACCCCCACCATGCTGCGACCCACATGCGCGCCCAGCACCAGCGAAAGCTGACGCACCGGCACCCAATCCACCGTGAAATGCGCGGCGATCGCATCTACCAGTTGCTGCGCGCCTTCGGGGTTGGCGGCGTGCACCACCTGCGCGCGCAGGCGCGTGCCTTTGGTCACCTTAGTGCTCACAAATTCAGCGACGCTCTTGATGGCGTTGTTGAAAGAGCGCGCCTGTCCCAGGCTCACATAAGTGCCGCGCGCCTTCTCCACGCCGATGAGCGGTTTGATGTTCAGCACCGAGGCGATCAGCCCCTTCAGATGGCTGATGCGCCCGCCATGAATGAGATATTTCAATTCCTTAAGCGTGTACAGAACCTCCGTGGCGCTGCTGATGCGCGCCAGCGTTTCGAGGATCTTCTCGCGCGACCAGCCCGCCGCTGCCGTCCGCGCCGCCACCTCCACCTGCCAGCCTGAAGGCGCTGAAAGCGTTTTCGTGTCCACCACGCTCACTTTGGCTTCGGGCGTCATGGCTGCCCCAGCGAGCGCTGAATTCACTGTGCCGCTGAGCCCGGAAGATATGTGGATGGAAAGGATATCGGGGTCGCGCTGCGCCAGCCGGCTGTACAGCGTGGCAAACTCCCCCACCGCCGGCTGCGAGGTGACCGGCAGCGTGTCCGTCTCGTCCAGCATCTGGTAAAACGCGTCCGGCGCGATATCAATCCCTTCACGATACGATTGACCCTCCAGCGTCACTGTTAAAGGCACCACGTGCACCCCGTATCGTTCCATCTCTTCCGGGGTGAAGTTCACATCCGTTCCGCTGTCTGTTACGATTTGCATTGAATACTCCCTGTCACCAAGTTTCAACACCGCAGGAGAACCCTCGGTGCGTAGGTTGAGTATAAAACGATGGGGGGCGTTTCGCAATGTGCCAAAGGTGAGATTCGTCCGCCTAGACTTGAAAACGCTCCACCCGGCAAGGGAGGCTTAAAAAGGCGCCTGTCGCCCTCCAGCAGGCGGGAAACCCCCTTTTTTACTTCGACGTCCACATCTGGTTAAAGCCGTAAGTCGAAGTATCAGGCAGTTGAATTTCACGGTAGTCTGTCCGTTCGGCGGTGGATGAGCAGCTGGGCGCGTATCCTGAGAGGTTTTTCGCGCAGGCTCTCGCGGTCATGTCAAGCGCGATCCTGGCTGTGCCGCCCTCATACAGGTATCCCCAGTCGTCATACCACTCGTAAGTTGTCTCTTCTTCATGCCCCGGGATCCAGTAGATTGCCGGCACCATCACCAGGTCGAAAACCCTGGTTTCTCCCGGCGCCAGGTATGGGAGCAGGTCTCCTCCTGTTTCGAGGATTACCGGCTGGAAAAGGTCGCCTTCCAGCGGCGCTGTCACTGTGCGCGTTTCAGGGCAGCCTGGCACTGCCACGGCGTCGCAGCCCGGCGCGGGGTTGAGCAGGTCGCAGCCACCTTGCCAGCAGTGGAACACCGTGTAAGATCGCCCGCTTTGGTCATTGTACCCCTCAGCGGTAATATACAGCGCGCTCTCAATTGCCTTCAACTGGTGCGCGCTTAACGCCTCTGTGCCGGGTTTTCGCCATACCTGCACACGCAGCGAGGCCATCTGCCAGTTCGCCTCTTTGGCCGGTGCCACGCTCACACCCGGCGGCACAAAAAGGGGTTGCATTCCGTGTTTGTGCGCCTCCTCCTCGTCCTGGTACAGGCTGACCGTTTTCGTGTTCATTTGATCAGCGAAATCCTTAATGCCTTCCCGCAGGATCTCTCTGCAGGCGGCGTCGCAGGGCACGCCCATCGCGGCGCTCGCCTGTTCCACCAGGGAATCCACACCCATATCCGTCAGCTTGGACATATCGGGCAGCTCTGGCGGGATGCCCAGGGCAACCAGCCCCACGGTCAGCGCGGTAGAAATGAGCGCCTCGCAATTGTGGCAGATTCCCGCAGAATCCAGCGCCGAAGCGACATTTGCCACCACCCCCATTTTGATCTCTTCATAATACTGCGCAACCTGGTCTACCGCCCCGGTAGTAAATTCCCACATCGACTCGTACCACGGCTGCTCCCCCCTCCCTCGATAGGGTTGTGGGCAGTAAGCCTTATGCTCGTTCATCAGGCTACGATAATAATTTTCCTGATAGGCGCCCGCGCTCACTGCCGTGATATACACGCATCCCCAGGGCAGGCTGGGAGGGATGGGACCGCTGAAATCAACGATCCTGGCATCCACCACCTGCGGCGGTTGCGGCGGCGGGGTAGCCGTGGGGAAGAGCGTGACCTGCGCAGCCTCTTTTGCCCCGTAATGGATGATCACCGTGTTGGATGGCGCGCCGCTGGGTTGCATCCCCGCGATGGGGATGACGCGCACATACAGATCGAGCGGGGTGATGGTCGAGAGGTTGAAGTGGTCGCCGCCGAAGGTCAGCCCGGGTTGACGGCTCGCGCCGAGGATTTCCCGATCGAGCATCTGCCGCGGCACGCTCCCGCTGAACTCGAGGTTCCCCAGCGGCTTGAAGGTCGCGCCCGCGGTCTCACCCATCACCTGCCCGGCTTTCTCTTCTGTGAACAGTTGAGCAAAATCAATGGCGAAAACGCCCCCGCACCCTTGCGCCCCGCACTCCCCCTGAATGCCGCGGGCGTAGACCAACCCCGGCGGGTTGACCACCTCGCTGGAGGTGTAAGGCAGCAGGCTCACCTGCACCAGCGCGCCCGGCTCGAATGGTTGTGAAGTGTCCCACGGGAACAGCAGTGTCGTTCCTTCAGGGGTGTGGGTGTCAGCCGTCCCTTCGGTAAATTCCGGCGAGGGCACATCTCCGCTGCCAATCCCGCGGCAGCGCGCCGAAGGCACCGTGCACACCTTGAGCGAGGTGCGGTTCAGCAGCGTATCGATGAACCCCAGCCTTTGCGGCGCGTTTCCATCCCAGCTCCACACCTCCATTTCCAGCCTTGCCGGCTGTTTCGCGTCTCCATCCGCCCGATTAAAATATGGGTTCAGGTCCACCCGCCCATCCTGCACCCGGATGAACCCCGCCTCGGGGACGCGCTTGTACTGGGCTTGATCGAGCGAGGCGTAAAAATAAAGCCGGTCAATGCCTTTTTTTACTCCTAGGCTGCCGTCATCGCGCATAAAAACCGCCGGGAAGGCTGGCACCCCGCCCTGCCCCATCTCCGCCGGGCGCGCCTGCACGATATCGCCCGAAACCTGCCCGGAGGGGCTGACCGCGGCGGCGAAGTAATAAACGTACTCACCCACCGCCTGTTCGTCGCTGAAAGTGAACGTCTCTCCGGCGCGCTTCACTTCCCGCGCTTGGATGGGCGTGAACCTGCCGTCCCGCGCGTCGGCGCGGTAGAGAACCAGCGCTGTCGTGTCCGCCGCGGGGCTTGAATAGCTCACCTGCGGCGCGCCCGCAACCAGCTTCACCTCCAGCGTGGGCTTTCCCCCGCCACCCTTCAGTGGCGCGCCCAGCGCGGTGAAGCCCTCTGGAAGGACGGGCGCGGGCGGTGCTTGCGCTTCACCGCCGCCAGGGTACACCTGAACCCTGGCGTTCAGGGGAATCTCCATACTTTCAGCCAGGTTCGTCATGCCCGGCACAACCACCGCGGCGGCCTCCACGCCGAAACGAGCGGCGATCGCCGCCGGCGTATCTCCCACGGCAGCATTGACTTCCGTGTAACCGGGGAAAGCCTGCACTGCGGACAGTGAAAGGATATTGGATGTTCCCTGCGCGCCGCTGGCGTCTGTGACGCGCAGGAGGATCTGCGCGTTTTGCTCGCCCATCACCCAGGGCAGGTCAAACAATGGGCGGTAATCCTCAACCTCCAGCCGCCTGGCGGCAAAAGGCGCGCCGTTCAGCCATATTTCCAGCTCAACCGGGGGGCGGGCGCCGCTCACCTGCACGCTGAGCGAGATGGCGCTCCCCCGCGGCACACTCCCGCCGTTCTCCCCAAAACGGAGCTGAATGGCGATGGGTTCAGGCGCGAACGCGCTGTTCTCCGGTTGGGCGGTGTTTTCGGGGCTGCCCGGGCGCCCGCCTGCCAGCCCCGCCAGGTGGCAGCCGCTCAACAGGTTTACGCACAGCAGCGCGCAGGTCAGGATGGGCAACGCCTTCTTGATCATTTCAAATCTCTCCGGGGGCTAACGTTGGCACGCTTTCAAAGTGACTTCTGAAAAAATCGCTGAAGACATCGAATATCCTTTTTTGTCGCGCATCACAAACTGGATCTGCACTTCGAGCTGAAACCGCTCGCCCTGCCTTTCCATAAGCGGGGCGACAAACGCCAGCAAGGGGTGGTCTCGCGGGGCTGGCTTAAAGCGGAACAGGTACTCATCTCCAGTCGTCTGGCTGGCGGTCACACTGTACCAGCTCGAGGTCTCCCCGCTGCGCGGCTCCTTAAGCCGGTAAAAAAGTTCAACCCTGTCCACGCCGTCGGGGTCAAAGGCTTTCACCACGGCTTCGATCTCGCTTGGCGGGCAATCCGCGGATTGGTTCACCACGGGCGGGGAAATATACTGCATCACCAGGCGCGGAGCGGGCGGCGCGGTGGGCGGTAGCGTCCAGGTTGGCGCGGGCGTGAGCGTGGGGATGGCTGTGGCTGGCACCAGCGCCACCGCCGTCGGGGTGAGGCGCACGGGGTGGAGGCGGCCGACCGCTTCCACGAACACGCGGATCACTGCCGGTTCGCTCCACACCCCCGAGCGGTTCAGCGCCCGCGCCTGGATGGTGTACTCTCCCGACGCGGAAGGCGACCACAGCCACCGCGCGGTCACCAGTTCCGTCTGCTGCTCCTCTTCCAGCGGCTGAACGCTTACCGCGCCGTTGATCGCCCACTCAAACGCGCTGACGCCAGCGCTGTCGCTGCCGTGCCCAACGAGCTCGTAGTCCTCCAGGGGCAGCCGCATCCCATCCAGCGGACCGTCTATCCACGCCCGCGGCTGCGGCTGAGAAGGGGGCTCGGTTTCAACCGTCTGCGCTGGGTAGCGGCATCCAGCCAGCAGCGCCCCCCATAATACAACCACCAGAAGCATCGTCACTCGTTTCATCTTCATTCAACCCGGGGTAAAGCGGAACTCGAGGGCAACAGGTATTTTCAGTATAGCACGCGCGTTTATTTTTTCAATCAGCCAGTTATTGGCTCGCCTTCACCCGGCCCGCGGGGATAATTCACGCTATAATGTCTCCCTATGTGGGATGAACGCTACGCTTCAGAGGATTACCGCTTCGGCACGCGCCCCAACCGTTTTTTAGTGGATTGCGTCGCCGGGCTCAACCCCGCGAAAGCGCTCGCCCTTGGCGAGGGCGAAGGGCGCAACGCTGTTTTCCTGGCCGGCTTGGGCTTTGATGTCACCGCCGTGGACCAGTCCGCCGTGGGGCTCGCCAAGGCCCGCCGCCTGGCGGAAATGAACGGCGTGCGCCTGCACACCATCACCGCCGACCTCAATGACTTCGTCATCCAGCCCGCGGCTTGGAGCCTGATTATCAATTTCTTCTGTCACCTGCCCTCCGCGCAGCGCGCGCCGCTGCATCAACGCGTGACCGCGGGGCTTGTACCCGGCGGCGCCTACGTGTACGAGGTCTTCTCTCCCGCCCAGCTGCAACTGGCAACCGGCGGACCCACCGACCGCGACCTGCTGGTATCGCTGGAAGAAGCCCGCCGCGACCTGGCCGCGCTCGACCTGCGCGTGGGCCGCGAGCTCGTGCGCTACTGCGAAGAAGACGACCCCTCCACCCTGCGGATGGCCGTGCTGCAGGTGCTGGCGGTGAAGCCCGCGTAGCCGCCAACCCTCCCCGCGCTTTCTCCGCCTGGCGCAACTTACCGCGCCCATTTGCGTATACCCTGCTAGAATAACCCTGCCTCTTTTTTTAAATACCGCTCATGACCGCCGCCAAAGAAAAGACCCCCCTGCTCTCCCCGGTGCTCGCCACCTTCATGCTGGCCATGATCCTGGCCAACCTGGGCGGCAATATGTACGGGCCGCTGCTCTCGCTCTATCTTGAATCCCTGGGCGCCAGCGTCACCCAAATTGGGCTTTTCTACACCCTGTCGCAGGTCGTGCCGCTGGTGCTGCAAATCCTCGGCGGCTGGGTATCAGACGCCTTAGGCCGGCTGCGCGCCATTGCCATCGGCAGCGTTTTTGGCACCATTGGCGCGCTCATCCTCGTCGGCTCTACCAGCTGGGGCTGGGTGCTGCTTTCCAGCGCGGTGGGCGCCGGGGCGGGCGCGCTGGTCGGCCCCAGTTTTGACGCCTTCATCGCTGAAAAATCCTCCAGCCAGAACCGCGCCCGCGTCTTCGGCGTGTCGCAAATGCTCTACGGCATCGTCGCGGTGGTGGGTCCGCCCGCCGGCGGCTGGATCGTGCACAATTACGGTTACAAGGCCATGCTGTGGGTCGCCGCCTTCCTCTATATCATCGCCATGGTCATCCGCATCGCCATGGCGCGCTCGGGCCGGCACGATACGGTCACCTACGAGCGCAGCGCGTTCACCTTCGCCGGTCTGAAAAAGAACCTGGGCGCCATGTTCGGCCTGCTCTTCGCCGGGGGCGTCATCACCTGGATCCTCATCACCGACGGCGTGCGCGACATCTCCTTTGGCATGTCGATGAACTTTTTAGGGCTGTTCATGGAGCAGATCGGCGGGCTCAACATTCAAACCATCGGGTTGCTCAACGGGGTTTTCGGTCTGTTCATGATGGCGTTCATGGTGCCCGGCGGCTGGTTGGCGGATAAGAAAGGCGAACGCCTGGGCATCGCGCTGGGTTTCTTCCTTAACTCATTTGCGCTGGGCGCCCTCTCCCTCCTGCCGCCCGCCAGCCCGGTGTGGGTATACGTCACCGGCTTCGCGGTCGCCGGCCTGGGCGTGGGGCTCATCGCCCCCGCCTACCAGGCGCTCATCAGCAAGGCCGTGCCCGCCCATCTGCGCGGCACCGCCTTTGGTCTCTTCTCCACCAGCCTGGGGCTCGTCTCGCTGCCCGCGCCCTTTCTCGGCAGCCTGCTGTGGCAGCACATCTCCCCGCGGCTGCCCTTCGCCATCACCGCTGTGGTCAGCCTGCTCGCCATCCTCCCTGTGTGGCTCAAATTTAAACTCCCCCAGGATGTCAACGCCGGCGATACCAGCGCGCCAGGTTCATAAACCCCTGTTCGCGCTCGCGCAACCCTCTTTTTCGTGCGCATGCTTAATTATTCGTAAACATCTCCAAATAATTGGGCAGCCCCACGTTGTGCAAAACGCACAACCGCGCCAAAGACGCCCGTTATAGCCACCCCCCTGGCGGGTGCCCCTCCTCGCTTCAGGCGCGCATGGATGGCAGGGAAAAGGCTATAATTACGGTATCAATTCTGTTTGCTGGGGTTGCCAATGCCAAACGAACATCTCTCAGACGCCAAAAAGGCGAAATTTGACGAGTTTTATACCCAATATCACGATATCGAAAAAGAGCTCTCCGCTTACCTCGATTATGACCAAAACGTGTTCCGCGATAAGACCATCCTGCTGCCCTGCGACGACCCCGAATGGAGCAATTTTACCAAGTACTTCGCCCAGAATTTTGAGCGCCTCGGGCTGAAAAAACTCATCAGCACCAGCTACGCCGTCGAAAGCAAAACCTATCAAAGCGCCTACCAGCCCACCCTCTTTGAGATCCGCGACCCACAATATGACGCATACAAGACCAGGGTCAACGGCAAGATCTTTGTTTTGCAGCGCGACAGAACCGCCAACGGCAGAACGGACGTGGAAGACCTGGAATGGCGTTACCTGGAGGGCGATGGGGATTTTCGCAGCGCCGAGATTAAGAAACTGCGCGATGAGGCCGATGTCATCGTCACCAACCCGCCTTTCTCGCTCTTCCGCGATTTCCTGGCCTGGATTATGGAAGCTGACAAGAAATTTGTGATAATAGGCAATAAAAATTCCATTACTTATAAAGAAGTCTTTCCTTTAATAAAGGATAACAAGATTTGGGTCGGAACCACCAGTTTTAACAAAGATATGCTGTTTGAATCATTAGAAGAGATTAATCCTTTCAATAAACCAGTTACTGCAACAAGGACGGTTAATGGTAAGGTTTTTTTACGATCGCCATCTGTTTGGTTTACGAATATCGACCACGGCAGGCGTCATCAACCCTTGCAATTAATGAGCATGGCGGACAACCTGAAATTCAGTAAACACAAAGAGCTCAAGGGCAAAGACGCTTATCAGCGTTACGATAACTACGACGCCATCGAAGTGCCCTACACTGACGCCATCCCCTGTGATTACGCAGGCGTCATGGGCGTGCCCATCAGTTTTCTGGATAAATATTGCCCCGAGCAATTTGAGATTTTAGGCGCTACGCAAAGAGGGTGTCACGATGAAGTTCCTGATACAAAAAAATACGACGATTATTGGGAAGTAAAGCAAAACGGAGAAAAAACCGGCTCATCCGGCGGAAAAACTAATGAAAATGCCAATTTATTAGGTAATGACGGAAAAAAGAATTATTTTATTAACAAGGAAGGTAGGATTATCCAATCCGCATACCAGAGAATATTCATCAGGCACAGGAATTAATAAAATGAAAACAACTCTCCGAACTGAATACACCGTCCAGAACATTTGCGAAGGGTTCGTCTACAACGAGCTGGAAGGGCGCGGTCTCTTCGGTCTTGCCGGGCGCCTCACCATCCAGCCGGAATACCAGCGCAACTATTTTTACGCCGATGGGAAAAAAGACGTGGCCGTCATTGATTCGATCCTGAAGGGTTACCCTATCGGTCTGATCTATTTCAATAAAGTCGATGACAACCAATTGGAGGTCCTCGACGGGCAGCAGCGCATCACCAGTTTTGGGCGTTATGTCACCAATAAGTTTGCCGTCAAAGATGAAAACGGCATGGAGCAGTATTTCAGCGGTCTTGCCGCTGATAAGCAAGAAAAAATCCTGCATACAAAATTGCTCATTTATGAATGTGAAGGCACTGAAAGCGAGATCAAAGATTGGTTCAAGACCATCAATATCGCCGGTGTTCCTCTTAATGCTCAGGAACTGCTCAACGCGGTCTATTCTGGACCGTTTGTCACTCTTGCCAAAAGGGAATTCAGTAACAGCCAAAACGCCCATATCCAAAAATGGAGCGCCTACATCAACGGCGCGGTCAATCGTCAGGACTATCTTGAGCGCGCCCTCGATTGGGTGAGCAAAGGCAACATCGGCGAATATATGAGCCGCCATCGTTACGATAACCAGATTACCGAATTGACCGTCTATTTTAACAGCGTCATCGATTGGGTTTCTTCCGTGTTCATCAACGTGGAAAGCGAAATGCGCGGGCTGGAATGGGGTCGCCTGTACGAAACATACCATCACACCGCTTATGACCCGGTGCGCGTTTCTCAACAGGTGCGCAGCCTTTACGCCGACCCGTACATCAAAAGCCGCAAGGGCATCTTTGAATACATCCTCGGCGGCTGCCAGGCCACCCACCTGCTCGACGTGCGTGTTTTTGACCAGGCGACCAAGAACAGCGTCTACGCCCAACAGACCGCCGCCGCCAGGGTCAGCGGGTTGTCCAACTGCCCGCTTTGCGCTCTCGGGTCAGACGCCAACCGAGAGAGGATATGGAGCATCAACGACATGGACGCCGACCATGTGACCGCATGGAGCAAGGGCGGCGCCACCGATATCAATAACTGCCAGATGCTGTGCAAAACGCATAACCGCGCCAAAGGCAACCGTTAAAGCCATTCCCCGCTTCTCCGCGCCCGGCCCGCCCGCCGCGCCATGCCGCCGGCGAAGCTGTGCGGTGGAGCCGGTTCAAAATGGTTTTTTCTTGCGCAGAATGACCACACTGAGAATCAGAATACTGACAAGCGCGCCTGTACATAGAAGAAACATAAAGATGGGCGGGTCAGATGGCTCGCGAACATCCGGCGCGGTAGGCGTGACCGTAAAATAAGGGGTTACGGTAGGATATTGACCCCACGCGCAAGCCATCCATTCTTCTCTTGGACCTTCCACGCAATCTAGTGGTCGATTCTTCTCCGCGAACGGATATTGATGATTCACGGTTTGATACCCAACCGGGCATTGCCCTGTGGATGAGATCTCCCAGCCATTGACCACCCGGCAATAAAAACACTCATCAGATAGGTACACCTGCTCGATACATTGCTGGAGCGCGTGATTCACCAACAGAACAGGAGGTGCGGGAGTGGCAGACGCTGTTCGCAGATGCGCTTGTCCGGCGATGGCAAGTGTCAATATCAGAACAACGAAATACTTGAAACGAGGTCTTTGATGCATTTTATGCGCGATCCATTCAGGCCTGCGGTTTGAACTTGATCAGGGTTGCCCCCGGGTTGGCTCGCCTGCCGCCCATTTGGGCCAGTCAAGATTAAATTAAACCACATTTCCGACCAGATGCCCCCCGCGCTCCGCGCCGCTGGCAACCGTTAAAGCCCATTTCCTTGATTGGTGCCCCTCCCCCACCCCTTGACAGCCGTGTTATAGTATATATATAGAACGTTTATCCTATTTACAGGGCATCCGCCTTTCGCCGCTTCGCCTCGCTCGCTGTGGCAGCCTCAATCCTGCTCAGCGCCCGCCCCATCCGGCGGTGACCGATTCGTTTTGATTCGTTTTTTAAAAACGAATCCGCGGCGCCCTGCCCCGCCTGCGGCACGCCCATCACCCGCGAAGCCTTCATGGGCGGCAGCGTCTACACCTGCCCCAGCTGTCAGCGCTGAGCCGGCTGAAGGTGGGGCGCGGCGCCCACCGCCCAGCGGGCGGGGAAAGGGAAGCCGCCCTTACCACCCAAAACGAAAAGGGCTGTATCATTAACCTGTCACCCCCTATTTCACCTCACGGGAGTAGCCTCATGTTCAAGTCCATTCTCAACCTGTTCAAACGCCAGCCCAAGGCCACCTCCGCGGAGGTCAAACAGGCCACAGGAGACAGCATTCGCAAGTACGCCAAGACCACCTACGTCACCCCGGCGCGCCAGCGTGGTGAACAGCGCGTCACCTTCAGCGCCGCCGAGCTGCAGCGCGGGCTCAACCAGCGCGCGCGCGTGCCACTGGTGTGCAGCGCCATCGACGCCAAAAAGTTCGAGGAGTTCGCCCGCGTGAAACTGGTCAAACGGGAAGGGGATAAACAGGGCGCTTCTGCCAGATGGACCTTTAAGGTGCTCTAAAGCCGCCCAAGGTGGTTGCCAGGTGGTGTGTGCGCGGGTCAGCGCCTCCCCGCTGCGCCTGCCGGGCCGCTCCCGGCCTAACCGCCGTTACCGCTCAACGCCAGCAGCGCTTCCTCCGAGAAATGCGCCAGGTCCTGCGCAATCCCATCCGCCCGCGCCAGCTTCTGCGGCGGGTTGGTGGTGAGCACCGCCAGGCAGCGCATACCGGCGCGCTTTGCCGCCTCCACCCCTGCCACCGCGTCTTCGATCACCAGGCAGGCGCCCGGCTCAACCTGCAGCAGGCTGGCGGCCAGCAAAAAGACCGCCGGGTCGGGTTTGCCGCGCAGCGTTGCCCCCGAAACCACCGCCGCGAACCAGCGGCGCACGCCCAGCTCATCCAGCAAGGCGTCGATGTTCTCCTGCGGCGCCGAAGAGGCGATCGCCTGCTTCAACCCCAGCCGGTCGAAGCGCCGCAGCCAATCAGCCACGCCGGGTAGCAGGCGGCAGTTGCCGCGGATGGCATCGCGGAAATAGCGCTCCTTGCGTTCGCTGAGCGCCCAGAATTCCTGCTCCTCCATCTCGCGCGCCAGCAGCGTGTGCAGGATGCCGCGGTTGTTCATCCCAAATGTGCGCGTGAAGTCATCCAGGGTGAAGGGCTCGCCCAGCTCCGCGAAGATGCGCTGCCAGGCGTGGAAATGCCCGTCGAACGAATCCACGACGACGCCGTCGAGATCCCAGAGAATGGCTTGCAGGGGGAAGGTTGCGGTCACGCGGGTAATTATACCCGCCCGCGCCGCGGGAAACGCTCACACCCGCAGAACCAGGCGCAGCGCCCCCGTGCGCAGCAGCGCGGGGTTACTCGCCCGCCTCGCCAGCGGCGAAAGCGCGCGACTGCTCCACGTACTCCAACGATTGATGCCGGAAGTAGGTATTGTACAGCGAGGCGTAATGCCCGCCTGCCGCCAGCAGCCCCTGGTGGCTGCCTTCTTCGATGATCCCCCCGTTCTCCATCACGATGATGCGGTCAGCCGAACGCACAGTCGACAACCGGTGGGCGATGAGGATGCTGGTGGAGCGCTGCAGGATCAGGTCGAGCGCCTGCTGGATTTGCCATTCGGTGAAGGGGTCAATGCTGGCGGTGGCCTCATCCAAAATGAAGATGGCCGGCTGCTGCACCAGCACGCGCATCAGCGCCACCAGCTGCCGCTGACCCATCGAGAGCCGCGCGCCGCGTTCGCCCA
>Ga0255341_1003034_pt1 | contig 19637 bp, 15 predicted proteins | sample wastewater_treat_8_FD_192418 | JGI IMG/M metagenome (GOLD analysis project Ga0255341, IMG submission 192418) | Wastewater microbial communities from Lulu Island WWTP, Vancouver, Canada - plant12 | ecosystem: Engineered > WWTP > Wastewater > Unclassified | place: Canada: Vancouver, British...
CTATCCACACGCTGACCCAAAAGCTCTCAATGATATCGATCGGATCATATCCCCGGTTAGACCCCGGTTCAGGAAGATCGAGTGTGTTCATATATGCTTTGATTGCTGTTTGATCCACAAGATTTTTCATCAACTTCATCCCACCCCAAGGAGTGATATCCCGGTCGCTGTATTCTATCTGGAGGTCTTCCATCTGTTCTTTTTTCCTCACCCGTTTGATGTAATGGCGCATTGGTTAAAATATGGCGAAATGTTATCGGGTTATGTTACATAAAGCAAGTGGTATTGCATGATTTGGGTTTAACTCAACTGCACTGCAGTTGGGAGTACGTGACGCAACAGAAAAGGGGGGTGGGCCAAGAAACCTCATCAGGAACAGTCATTGTGAAGGGAAATGAGGAAAAGTCCTGTCGGGGCTTATGCTACAGGTGCGTGAAGTGGAACTGCATTTTTCGGGTTAACCTAAGGAGCCTCGGGAGTGGTTTGCTGCGGTTCTTCGAGTGCCCCGGACACTGAAACATTACATCCGCACAAAATTCGTCCGAATGCGTTTCATCTATGTCCGGGACGCTCTTCCTATGCAATCCTAAACCCTCCCTAAAAGATGAGTGTCGAATCTATGTCCTTTTCAGAAACATCAAAGACCAGTCCTGAAGGCGTTAGCTTCTCCTTCGTAAAGAATTCCGGCAGTCGGTCATCTTTGGCCGTGAAGCCGGCAAGCTCATTGAATTTCTTCTCCGATCTCAGAACCGAGATACCGAGGTTCATTAGGTAGTTCTCATCAGGCTTCTCTCCCGTTACCGCGGTGGCACAGGCAATCAGGTGTTTCATCAGATCGGGCATGTCGAGGAGGGGTAAGGCAGCGAAGAGACAGAGGCCCAGGGTGTCAGTGGCCGCAAAATACTGCTGGAGGAATCGGGATATCTGGTTCTGGCCGGTAGGTGAAGCCGGGTTGTAATCAGGGTTGGTCGGGCTCGGGAGCGCATTTCCCGCAGTGTGGTCAGCGCCCATGGGGCAGGTTGCGTAGGTTACGCCGGTTCCCTTCAATAGACGAGGGTCGTAGGCGGCAAGGGATTGTCCCTTGACCGTAGGAATCCGCTTGATGCCGAGCTTCGTACCGGTTGTCTGACAGCCGTTGCCGATCATTGTTCCCATCTCTGTCCCTCGGAGGCATTCTTCTATAAGTCCATAGGCTGCCTTCCCGTCACCCCAGGGGAGAAGACCTGCCTCCATGGCCACCGCGACGGCTGCGCCCACATCCATGGTATCGAGGCCGACATCATTACAGAGACGGTTGATCCGGGCGATGTCATCAAGATCACTGATCATACAGTTGGAGCCCATGAGACTGAGGGTTTCGTACTCAAGGCCGGAGACGATTTCGTAGCCGCCTTCATCGGTATACACGTTCGAACAACCGATGACACAGCCGGTCATGCAGTGATGGGTCGCCTTACTGTTGGGACGCTTTGACTGGCTCTCCAGCATGTACTCCCCGGAAATCTGCTGCGCCCCTTCGAACTGGCCGGTGGAATAGTTCTTGGTGGGGAGACACCCCGCACCGTTGATCATATTGATCAGAAGGGGGGTCCCGAGGACCTTCAACCCTTCCATGAGCGGGTGGCTCAGAATGCCCTTGGTGAGATCGGCGGCGGCCTCTTTGAGCTTGGCCGTGTCTGCTACCTCGATACCTGGCCCATCGGTATCATCGATGATCACTGCTTTGAGGTTCTTGGACCCCATCACCGCGCCCATGCCGCCCCGGGAAGCCATCCTGATTTTCAAATCAGGTGTTGTAACAGATACGGAAGCAGCTTTCAGCAACTTTTCACCGCATGTACCGATGCTGACAATAGCAATGTGCTCGCCGTGATCGGCCTTGAGGGTATCGATTAGAGCATAGTTGCCCATGCCTTTCCATGCCTCTGCAGGGATAAGGATAACGCCATCCTTCGTCACCTTGACCACCGTTAGTGCGGGGGATGCGCCCTCGATGACGATGGCCTGGATGCCAAGTCGCGCCAACTTCTGGGCAGCGGCCCCTCCGGTGTTGGCCTCCTTGATGGTGCCCGTCAGGGGGCTTTTGCCGCCCACAGAGAGACGGCCGTTGTTGGGTGCTGCGGTTCCTGCAAGAATACCCGGCGCAAAGATAAGCTTGTTCTCCTTGCCTAGGGGATCTGCAGCGGGTGGCACTTCCTCACAGATAATCCTCGATGTGAGACCCCGCCCGCCAAGACCGGAATAGGCCTCCGGTATGTCTTCATATCTCCACTTACTGTTTCCAAGATCAATCCTCAGTATTTTTTTCATCTTAACCTCCTCTGCCCTGAATTGGTTTTTATTCGCTATTGAGTTGTCACCAGTCTGTACTGCTTGTTCTCCTGTTACCCTCCTCCGAGGTGCATGAAAATGCTGACCTCCTCACCGCCTGAAACAACATCGTCAGCCTTCTTGATGATGCCTCCCACGCTGAAAAAACCCACCTCACACTCGGGTAAGCGCAGCAGTGCTGAAAGCCTTTGATAGGTTGTTCCTTCCTGCACCTCGACAGCAATCCCGTCGGCATAATTGTAGCCGGGCACATACCGCGGCAGCACTCCAAAAAGCCTCACCGTAATCCTCAATGGACCACCACCGTAGACATCTAGTCTTTTCGTACGAAAGGTGCAACGTGTCCCAACGATCCGGAACGATGATGCTTTGAAAAGCCCCGTGCATTAACATGGTTTTTTGTTTCTTTACGTCCCATACCCCCGTATCCGCATTCCAGTGATCACCGAGAATTCGTAGTTCTTCATACATGCAACATTACACATTAATGAGTTTTCTCACTTCATCTTCGGGATACCCGGGTATGTTCAAAATTAGCATGGCCGTCTTCTGTATTTTGAAGCCAAACTTCGCGTAGAATGATTCGTTCCCTTCTGTTGACGTCAAAGCAACAAACTGCATATCCTCCAAGCCTTTCAGAAGCTGCTTTACAATCTTTCTACCAATACCGCGCTTCTGGTATCCAGGCTTGACAATGATATCCCAGAGCGTTGCGTAGTACTCGCCGTCTGTTATGCATCGACCCATTCCAACCAAACTGTCGTTGTCGAAGGCAAATACATTTTTGCTTTTGGAGAAACCTCTTTCCATCTGGGCAGGATCACGTCTGCCCCACCCCACGGCTTCGACTAAATCCACTGCTGCATTCCAGTCAACTCCTTCGACACTAACCTGAAAACGAATACTCATTAGATACCTCCTTTTTTAATATCATCTCCACTGTACTGAGATTATCCTCCCCCGATAGACGGAAACATTCTCACCTCCTCCCATCGTCTACGCGGTCAATTGGGCCCTTCAATATGCATCTGACGGTAAAAAGGTCCGATTCCCTAGCTTGTTAACTGAAAAGTGTTCGCGATATCCTGATAGGCGTCTCTCCCAAATGCCTCGATATCGATTCCCTTTTCGCCACCAACATAATCTAACAATCGCTTGACTAGTTATTGATATTGACTTAAATAGCCGAACCTTAACCTTCATATACAGGCCGCCTTCAAGAAAGGGGTCAAAAGTGGGCTGGGAGTCATTCGTTATTGTTCGGCCCCTTTGCGGTCGTTAGCCGATCATTAGAAATTAGAAGGCGTAGCTAAACCGCAGGAAAATATAGTCTCCCTTGGTTGTGTTCTCTACATCGAAGTCCTTTACCCATCTGAAGTTCAGACCCCATTTTTCCGTGCTATAGGCTATGGACGGACCAGCACTAAAGGCCTTTTTCCTTAGAACGTCATAACCGTTTATGTCCTCGCCTCTTTTCATATCCCAATAGTAGTTCCCGCAGATACCGACCCGAGCTGCTGGGGTGATTCCATAGCCCAGGATGGCTTCCACCTCCATAGAGTCGGCAGGTTTTTGATGATTTCCGTTAAACTTCTGGTAGTAGTTTATGTTCATATCGTAACTGAACGGACTTTTGTCATAGAAGCTAGACGCAAAAGCGAGCTGGTGTTGCAGGTACCAATAACCCAGACCATAGTTGGTGCCATACTGGCGCGCCCTGCTCTTGCTGAACGGACCGGTCGGAACTGACACGAACTCCCAGAATGAGAGTGCCGTTTGCGACTTCTCTTCTTGAAAGAGAAAGATGGCAGGACCAAACATAATATCGCCGATTCCGTTACTGCTCTGTTTCCTCCCACTAGTAAAGTTACGGGCCTCGAGGCGGCCGATAGGAACAATGGCGTTAACGGCCCATAGTGCGTTGCCTGCCTTCCCATAGTAAAGAGGTCGCAAGGCGAGCTGCTGCAGAGTTAAGTCCAGATTCCTGCCGCTTTCCGTCTTTACGTTGTGCCCTCTATCGTCCTTAAGGTCTGGTGCATTGTAATATGTATAATATGCCAGGCCGTAAAAACCGGGAGGAACAGCCACGTTATCTTGAAAATCAAGCACAATTGCACGAGCCTGAATTGAAACAAGAAGCACAAAACAACATACGGTAATCTCAAAAACGGTTTTTCCTTTCATTGTCTACCTCCATATCTAAAAATTTTATTCGATTTCCTACGCCCCCTTGGTCAAGTTATGGATCGATCTCTCATCCACCCGACAGCCCTCTGTACGCTCCTTATAGCGAATACTGCCCAGCATTTATATCAATTCTAAATAGCCTTCTTCATCCCTTTACTTCCTTTCGTGTTCTAAGTATTGGTCAAATATTCTCGTTATACGGTTCAAATAAAATTAAGTTGCTTCAAAAACTCTCACCTTTGCAGCCCCTTGGGGTAATCCGTACGCTCGATAACGTGAACCATATCCTTCATGGCAGAGACAATTAGTCGAGCATGGTTTTCAGGAAGATTCACGGGGTAACGCATTGGTGGCAGCATTATGTAAACAAAGGATCCACCGTATGGTCGCGCTTGAATCTTCCACGTTTCCTGTTGCTTATCGAAGATCAGTCGCAAACATTCAAGGTCCAAGTTCAGGCAGGCATTTAGAAGCCTTTGGTTACTGTTCAATTTATCGACCAGCCTAAACCCTTGCACTGAACCATGCTTTGGGGAACGTACTTCGAACAACGCCTTGTTCTTCCTAAAAAACCCGGAATACCGAAGTTCTATGGCCATACCTGTTGGCGGTTGGTTTTTGGTGTAAAACCTTGCTTCGGCCACTAGAACATAAATCTTCCCCAAAAACTTATTCACCACGTCATACCCGACCTTAAAGCTCGTGAAAGGAATATCTTTTGTGCTAAAGATCAGGTCATTACCTGCCTGTCTCGGCTGTCCAAGCAAGGAAGCAAAATGGCTGGCGCTTCGTTGAAGAGAGCTAAGGACACGATTATCAAATGCCATCTGGCCACCCCCTTTCATCGAAAACGATGTAACTGACACATCTCTTCTACCTCCAAACATTTTTTACGACATGGTCTCGTACTTGTGTGGTTCTGTCTCAATTTCCTCTCCTAAAGCCTCCGCAAGCGGTGTAGGCTTGAACAGGCCCTTTTTTATTACAAACTTGCACCAAATGAATGAGTAAATGGCTGCACCGAGTATGAAGAAACCGGCGTACTTGTAAATCAGAAATTTCGTCTCCGGTTCGGGAAAAATGTTCATGAGGACAAATATAATACCTATAATCCCCACAATCTGGGGAACAGGGAATCCGGGCGTTTTGAAAGGCCGGCGTAGATTCAAATATTTGTAGCGCAGAATAATGGCGTCGACGTGAGCGATGGCATAGGTGAGAAGCCACGAAAAGGCCGAGGCCACGATAAAGACTACAATAATCTGGGTTGTGGAAATACCGCTAATAAGTTGAACAAACATGCCAAAAGCCAATGCAATTGTGCCCACCCAGGGTGTTCTGAATCGTGGATGTAAATACCCAAAAATTTTCGGAACCTGTCTAGCCGCTGCCATCCCGTATAGCATGCGTGGAACCGCAGCAAGCAATGTGTTGATTGTACCTGCTGTCGCCGCGCCACCCGCCAGACCAACCCAATAGAGGCCCACCTTGCCGAAGATAGCCGATCCCACATCTACATGAGGGATCGGGCTTGCGGCCAATTTCTCGCCGGGCACCCAGAGGGCAGCCGCCATGCCGAAAACTATGTTGAGAATGAGAATAGCAACGAGTCCCCCCAACATGGCGATCGGGATATCCCGTACTGGTTTCTTCGCTTCTTCAATGAGAGGGCACATGAATTCCACGCCGATAAACAGCCAAACCGCCAAACTGACAAGAGAAAATACGTCGGTAAACGAGGACGCGGCGTGGGTCACAGCAACCTGTGGTTTTCCTGTCATTAACAAGCCCGCTAGGCCGATGAAAAAGATTGTCCCTATCTTAATTATGGTAAGGGTGATTTGGACCCTAGCAAAAACATCGACATTCAATAGGTTGAAACCCGCTAACACAAAAAGCATCCCGATGGATATCCACAAAGGCGAAACATCAGGAAAAAAACATGTTGAAACAACTATTCCCCCAACGGCAAGCTCGGCAGGTGCCGCTAGGAGTTGAACTATAATGTATCCGGTGATGACGGAAACAATTGCGGGAAAATGACCGATGGCTATCTGCGTATATGAACTGACGCTGCCCGCCTTGGGCATGGTGATAGCCAGTTCTGCAAAAGTGAAAGCCTGAAAAATCATTAGCACAAAGGCGATCAACATGGCAGTGATGAAACCATATCCTCCATGCCCCATCCCTTGTCCGAGTGATACGAGCGTTGTGGATGCAACCACGAGACCGACGGCCACAGCGAACAGACTTGGTATTCCCAGAACCCCCTTTTTGAGACCCACCTCTTCCATTCTTCTCTCCTTTTTTTTTAATAAAATCAATTTTTTCTGGAACAGCCTCCGCCCATCCTTGATAGGCGAGGCTGTTCCAGGAATCATCATTTATCGTTTCGAGACTGTGATCTTTTTAACTTAGCGTCATTTTTGAAGATCACTTTCTCTTTCCTTGACTAGGCTAAGAAAGGTATTGCCCGCTGCCTCAAAGTATGCTTTCGGCGTTATGAGAGGGGGCATAAACCTGTAGACATTACCATAGCGGCCGCATACAAAATTCAGAAATCCCTTATCTTTTAGGGCCAACATTAGTCCGAAGGCCTTTTCGGGGTTGATCGGTTCTTTTGTCGTCTTGTTCTTGACCAATTCGACTGCCAGCATGAAACCCTTGCCCCTTACATCGCCGATCACTGCTGAATTTTTCATACCGGCTTTGAATATATTCTTAATTTCCTCCCCTATTTTTGCCGCCCTGCCTATGAGATCGTCTTCTTGATTGGTCATGATTTCAATATTGGTGATGCCGACTGCACAGGAAAGGGCGTTCCCGGGAAATGTTGCCGGTTGAGAACCGACTTCAAGTTTTGATTGGTATTCGGCCTTTACCGTGACTCCGGTCATTGGCAAATCGCCTCCCAGGCCTTTACCCCAGACTAGGATATCCGGCTCGACATCGTAATACTCGCAAGCCCACAACTTGCCGGATCTCCCGAAGCCCGACTGAATCTCATCCACTATGAGCAGTGCTCCCGCCTTTTTTGCTGCCGCAGCGATTTCCTGCACGAACTCTTTAGGCGGGTCTACATACCCTCCTTCTCCTTGGATAGGTTCAAAAATAACGCAGGCAGGATGGGTAATCCCTGTGTAAGGGGTATTCAGGGCATAATTGGCAGCTTTCCCACAAGCGATACCGCATTCCGGGTACTTAGCATTGATGAAGCAGCGATAACAGTAGCCGTAGGGCAGATGGATTGCGCCCGGCACGAAGGGTTCATAACCTACCCGATAATGCGGTGAAACAGTCAGAGCCAGCGAGTGGCCATATACACCATGATATGCCCCATGAAAGCCGATCATCTCGGTTCTTCCCGTTATCATCTTTGCGTATTTCACTGCCGTATCGACCGCGCCCGATCCGGTGCAGTCGAATTGAGTGAAACAGTTGTTCTTCAGGCCCTTGGGCATAATTTCAGCCAGCTTCTTGGCGAACTCAGACCTCGGCGTGTTCACCATATCGAGGGTGTGCATCAATTTTGGTGTCTGTCTCATAATGGTTTCTACAACTTTGGGATGGGTATGCCCAGTGTTGTTAACCGCAAGGCCCCCTGTCATATCTACAAAAATATTGCCATCGGGGTCCTTAATGGTAGCACCCAGAGCTTCTTCCCACACAAAAGGTAGATACGAACCCCCCACCCTTGTAGGCGATTCAAACTTCGCTGATTGATCAAAAATCGCTCGGCCTTTCGGTCCCGGAAGTGTATCCGTTACTATCTTTGGTGCGTCCGGATATGACATCTTCCCTATTGCTTCTTCATTAATCATAACATTTCCTCCTTTTTCTATTTGTTTTACTAACCCCTATCCTGGCTGAAAATGCATCATGTGCTTTCAGCCCAATAAAGCTCATTTATCCAAAGTCCGGTGAATAGTCATCCATTTCGTTTCCCATTCAGTCTGTTTATCACCTCCTTCATCGTCTCCTTGGCATCGCCCAGCAGCATGATGACCTTCTCATCCTTGTACAGCGGGTTTTCTACCCCCGAATAGCCCGGACGCTCGTCCAGATTGCACACAATCACATGTTTCGCCTCATGGACATTCAGAATGGGCATACCGGAGATGGGGGTGCCTTCCGTTCGGATGGCCGCAGGATTTACCACGTCGCAGGCCCCCACGATGATGGCAACATCTGTCGCGGGAAACTCCGGGTTGATATCGTCCATCTCGTGCAGTTTGTCGTAGGGAACATCCGCTTCCGCCAGGAGAACATTCATATGCCCGGGCATTCTGCCTGCTACGGGGTGAATTGCAAACTTCACCGTCTTTCCCGCCTCCTCGAAGAGCTTCATCAGCTCGACCACCTTGAACTGGGCATGGGCCAGAGCCATACCGTAGCCGGGGACGATGACGACGCTTTTCGCGTCCATAAGGGCGTTGTACGCAGACGTAATAGCACCCCTCGGCCCCCCTTGAGCAAGCTCCTTTTTGGCGCTCAAGAGACCGATAATCTCTCCCATCGTCTCCTTGGCATCGCCCAGCAGCATGATGACCTTCTCATCCTTGTACAGCGGGTTTTCTACCCCCGAATAGCCCGGACGCTCGTCCAGATTGCACACAATCACATGTTTCGCCTCATGGACATTCAGAATGGGCATACCGGAGATGGGGGTGCCTTCCGTTCGGATGGCCGCAGGATTTACCACGTCGCAGGCCCCCACGATGATGGCAACATCTGTCGCGGGAAACTCCGGGTTGATATCGTCCATCTCGTGCAGTTTGTCGTAGGGAACATCCGCTTCCGCCAGGAGAACATTCATATGCCCGGGCATTCTGCCTGCTACGGGGTGAATTGCAAACTTCACCGTCTTTCCCGCCTCCTCGAAGAGCTTCATCAGCTCGACCACCTTGAACTGGGCATGGGCCAGAGCCATACCGTAGCCGGGGACGATGACGACGCTTTTCGCGTCACGGACGATCTCTGCTATCCCGCTAATGCCCACTTCCGCCCGAGCAGTTCCCGCCGGCACCCCCTTCGCATCCGCAGGTTCTTTTTTAAGCTTGGGGCGTTTAAGTCCGCGCCTGATTCCCAGAAACACATTCATAAGATCCCGGTTCATAGCCTTGCACATGACATACGACAAGATACAGCCTGAAGCAGCCACGGTAGCACCACTGGCGATTAGAATGCCATTCTGGACAGCCAAACCGACAAGTGCTGCCGCAAGGCCTGAACAGGCGTTTAGAAAAGAGATAACAACAGGCATATCAGCGCCGCCGATGCGTAGCGTAAATATCACCCCGAGGACTAGTGAGACGACAAGGAGAGTGAACAGCAAGGGAACGAGAACTTGATTTGCTGACACGATAACAGCTTGACCACCAATCAAAATGATCACAACAATGATCCCTAGTTGGATAAGGTTGTGTGCCGGGAGAACTGTCGGTGTCTGCTTCATTTTGTTCGCAAGCTTCGCGGCGGCAATTACGCTGCCGCTCAAGGTCACTGCACCGACGACGATGCCGATGATTCCTGAAATTTTGCTGACCTGGTTTAACGGCATACCTATTCGTGTCAACTCAAGAAAAGAAACCAAGAATGAGGCGGCACCACCCGCACCATTTTGAAAAGCGATCATGGACGGCATATGCAGCATGTCGATACGTATAGACCATATCCATCCGACTGCTGAGCCGATCAGGAGCGCAAAAATCACGCCAAACATTATGCCGGGGCTCGCAAGACCATAGCGGTATACTGTTATAAGAACGGCACAAAATATGGCGAGGGCGGCCATCATATTACCTATTCGCGCCCCTCGTGGAGATCTAAATTCCCTTATTCCTACAAAGAGGATCAATATTATTACAATATCAAATACGATACTAGCCGAATTGATCATTTTTGTTTTCCTTTAATGTATACATCTATTTCAACTAAATAGGGTCATCAACCCATTCCACTGAACAGTCTGGCTTTACTCTCGCCTCGCTGACCTAAGGGTTGCACGTCCGTACTTCCCTTGAAAAATCTCAGCATACGTTGAGTTACAACAAAACCCCCAACGATGTTAAAGGCGGCAAAAACGAGCGCCAACATGCCAAAAACATTCTCCAATAGATTCGTCTTTACTGCAAAGACCATCAGGGCACCAAGAATTGTTACACCAGAGATGCCGTTCGTCATAGACATGAGTGGCGTATGGACCAGCGAGGGCACTCTGGAGATAAGAAAATAGCCGACTATGGAAGCAACGGCCAGCACGCTAAGCATGATAACAATATCGAACACCGGCAACCTCCTTATTGTGTGCGACCCAAGGCTTTCAACGTACCATTATGCACACACTGTCCATTGCGACAGACAAGAGAGCTGCGGACAATCTCGTCGTTAATATCGAGCGTTTTCCCATCCTTGAAAGCGTTTTCGACGAAGTAAAACATGTTGTTGGCATACATCCATGTCGAATCGGCGGCCACCCTACCCGGAATATTCTGTAGGCCGGAGACTTTCACGTTGTTTACTAGGATCTCTTTTCCAGGCTGAGTGGCTACGCAGTTTCCTCCCTGATCTATCGATACATCGATGATAACAGAACCGGGTTTCATGGAAGCTACCATCTCATTGGTGATCAGAAGCGGTGCTGTCTCTCCCGGCACAAGAGCGCTAAGGACAACAGCATCAGCTGCCGCTACCAATGGCTGCAGCAGCTGTCTTTCTTTCTCGATCCATTCAGCCGGAAGCGCCTTGGCATAGCCCCCCGGTCCTTTTGCAAGATCATCAGGTACATCGAACCCACCTATTGCTGCACCTAAAGTCTCAGCCTGCTCCCGGGCTTCCCTTCTGATATCGACTGTATGAACAATCGCTCCCAGCCTTTTTGCCGTGGCAATTGCCTGGAGCCCTACAACACCGCATCCGATGACAAGAAACGTAGCAGGTTTTATAACACCAACTGCCGTGCTGGTCATGGGTATCATCTTGGGTAATGCTATGGCCGCCATCAATACCGCACGGTAACCGGTTACGGTGCTCATCGACGTCAAGGCGTCCATCTTCTGGGCCCGTGAAATCCGGGGGATGCCATCCATGGTCAATGCCGTAATGCCCCTTGCTTCCAACATTTCAACATTCTTCCTGCTTCCCGGTGCTGCCGGGTGCAAAAATGTAATCAGAACGCTGTTGGAGTTGAGCATTTCGATCTCGTGTTTACCCACCTTTTCGTTGTATTCCGGCTGTTTCACCTTCAGTACGACATTGGCGCGGCTGAAAACCTGGGTTACGTCGTTGACAATTTCTGCGCCTGCCTGTTCATATTCGCTGTCCGATCGAAAAATGCCCTGACCTGCAAGTGTCTCTACGAGAACCTTGTGACCGGCCTGAACATATTTAGCGACTGTCTCCGGAATAGCTGCAACCCTGTTCTCCTCTACCATAATTTCTCTTGGGATTCCGAGTATCATAAAATTCTCCTTTATAAAAATTGTTTTATCATAAAAACAAATAGCAAGATCGATGCCAGAGGCAAGTTAGATGAAACCGTCACTAATCCAGAGAGTTACGAGGCGGATGGAAAACCAACGGTTACGAGGTGAGCTACTAAATACCCATGGATTTTTTGAGGATCAAAGTTAGGACAGGATATCAACCATCAAGGAACAACAAACTGTATTTGCAGGGGTGGGCAGGGATTGGGCCTATAGAAACGCGATGAAAACATGTGTGTGGAGACCTGAAATAATATGGTGTAGAATATACCCACCATGGATGGGCAGTACTCACTTGCGGTAATCCTTTGCCGATATTTCAAAGTGCCTTAGCAGTTTGCGAAAATTGGCTCTGTCCATCTCGGCCTTGGCCGACGCTTTGCTTACGTTACCGTTGAACATCATGAGGAGCATCAGAACGTACTCTTTCGTGACTTTTCCCAGAGTCTCTTCCTTAAATATCTTGAAGGACGGAAGGTACACGTCCTTTTCTGATGTCAAGGTGTGTATCGCTCTAGGGATATCTTCGATGGTTATGAGATTCCCCTCCTTGAACGCCACAATTTTTTCGACGGAATTCTTCAACTCCCGCACATTGCCGGGCCAGGCATAATGCATCATACAGTGCAGAGCAGACTCTTCGATTTTTGTAACCCGCTTCCCAAATTTTGCATTGATCTCCAAAAGAAAATAGTTCATCAACAAGGGAATATCCTGGGGTCGGTCTCGCAGCGGCGGCACCTGCAACGACATTACGTCGAGACGATAAAAGAGGTCTTCCCTGAAGTTTCCCGCCTTCACCTCCTGCCTCAGATCCCTGTTGGTAGCCGCTATTATTCTTATATCCGCCTTTCGAGTCTGCGTATCCCCTACTCGTGAAAACTCCTTTTCCTGGGTCACTCTGAGTAATTTTCGTTGCAGGTGGAGGGGGAGTTCACCTATTTCATCAAAAAACACACTCCCCCTGTCAGCCACTTCCAAATATCCCTTCTTGTCGTTATACGCACCCGTGAAAGCCCCTTTTATGTGTCCAAAGATCTCACTCTCCAAAATATTTTCCGGCAAACCGCTGCAATCTATCGTAATAAACGGTTTATTCCGCCTGTTTCCAGCCAAATGGAGCGCCCTGGCAATGAGTTCCTTACCAGTACCGCTTTCGCCTGAAATCAAGACAGTGCTATCCGTGTTAGCGAGGGTCTTAATTTTGGTAAATAACTTTTTCATGCCAGCGTCCTGAGTAATAATGTCTGAAAAAGGGGAATCACGAAGCACTCTCTCCCGCAGCATCTTGTTTTCAATAAACAGCTCCCTCTGTTTGATTGCTCTTTTGAGAATCACATCTACTTCGTTTATATTGTACGGCTTCGTAATGTAATCAAAGGCCCCTTTTCGCATCGCCTCGACGGCCGTCTTGATGCTGCCGTATCCTGTAAGCACAATCACGGGAAAGTCAGGGTCGAGGCGCATCACCTGATCAAGGAGGTCTATGCCGGAAATATGCGGCATGATAAGATCGGCGATCACAACATCTGGGACTTCCTGCTTGATCATCTTAACAGCGAGTCTGGGATCCGAAATCTCCATGGTAACGTAACCAAACATTGTGAGCGATCTTGAAAGGATTTTGAGGGTTTTTTCTTCGTCGTCTACGAGTAATACCTTAACCACCGTGCACTCTCCTGCTGTCCCTCTTAATTTTCCGTTCCATGGGGCTCGGTATGTTTTTATCATTCCACTCATCCGGCGCCTGTGGGAATATTGGTAGCACGATCGTTACTGATGTTCCTTTCCCCAGCACGCTTCTAACATATATATCTCCGTTGTGTTCCCTTATAATGCCATAGCTTATGGAGAGACCAATGCCGGTCCCATGACCTTGCGGTTTCAAGCTGAAAAATGGATCGAAAATCTTGTCGAGCAACTTCTTTTCCATTCCGCGTCCCGAGTCTGTGATGGAGACCTCGATAGTATTCTTTTTTGCGTTCTGCATTTTCGACGTACGATACCTACTTCTAATGCCGATTCTTCCTTCTTTTCCCACTGCCTCGATGCTGTTCAACGCTATATTGAGGAAGGCCTGCTGAAGGGAGGTAGCGTCCCCGAGCATCCAGGGACACCTATCATCATACTGTTCGACAAGTTCGATTTTTTGAGATTTCAAATGGAGCTTCACGAAGTTGATTGTCTTTTGGAGCACCTCATTTATCTGTATCGGGCATTTTTTGACCATGGTCTGCCCGGAAAAATTGAGAAGTCCCTTAATAATCTCGTTTACCCTATGGATCTCTTCTTCGATTATTTGCACGTCTTCTCTGGTCTGCTGAGGAAGGCTTGCGTCATGTGTAAGAATCTGAATATAATTGTAGATAATGCCAAGCGGATTATTTATTTCATGGGCAATACCAGCGGTAAGTCTGCCGAGTGCAGCGAGTCGATCCATCTGGCTGATCTTTTTGTACGCACCCTCAAGTTCTTCCTTACGCTTCTTAAGCTCCTTCGCCATTTTATTGATAGAAACGGCCAGAAGCCCCAGTTCATCTTTTCTCTCGATGGTTATACGATGATTGAGCATCCCACGACCGATCATGGCAATGCCTTCGATCAGTTTCTCCACCTGTTTGAGTGATTCGTTAAAGGAACTCACGAAGCTTATAAGCGGATAATACGACCGCTCGCCGGATATATTATGCATCAGTGATGCGTCGTGTTCAGACCTGACTGAAACTCGCAAGGCACTGTCTTTGTTTGTCTTTGGCAGGACACAGAACAGGTCCCAGTCGTTAGAACTGAAATGGTGGTAAAAAAGACAGGCCCTTCCGGATGAAAGAACTACCTCTCCACTCAGAATATTGCCAGTCAGAAGTTGGCTCTCGCAGTTTGTCTTCATCTCATGCTCTAGGAGGACGATCGTGTCCTTGGTCAGACTGTTCATCCCCGCGTCACTTGAAATGATCAGGTTACCCTGAGGCGAAACTAAAAAGGTATACCCGCCGGGTATAACAGCAAAAACACGAGCCAAGCCCTCGATTACTCTCCCAAGGTTTACGTCGATTCCAACAACTCCTTTGAAAGTATCATCCTGATAAACAGGGCCCACACACGTCGCCAGCCATATCTTTGTCAACGGACAAAGATATGGCTCGGTCCATCTCTCTTTCCGTTCGGGGTTATGCTGCTCGTTCGCTATACAGAAGAAAGGTTGCATGGTCGCGTCGAAGTCTGGTGGAAGTATCGAGAAATCCTTCGTTGGATAGCCTCGCGTGATGCCGCGATTATTTATAATGTAGATAAACTCAAGATTGGGATTATACCGAATGACGGGGACAAATATGAGATCCATGGCCTTTGATAGATTCAGAAACTGGATGCAATCAAGGGTCATCGGTTCTGCTTTTCCAAGCAGAACCGATGATTTCTGATCGGTCCAGGTTTTCGTTCTTTCCATCACATCGCCATGTTCAAAAACCTCATTGGCAAAACTGGAAAGCACACGCGCTAGGCCGCTGATGTTTTCAACCTCCGATTGGATCTTTAAAATCTCTGATACAATTTTGTCCGTATACTCCGGGTTCTGCAAATTGACAGCTCTAATCAATCGTCGCATTGCACTCTCTTTGTTATCTTGTTATCATGGATCGCTGACGCTGATGACGTCTCCTTCACAATGCCACCGCCCGGCTCAACATGGCCACCAACGCTGCCCGCACCACTCCCGGTTTTTTCTGACACATTTTTGATCGCACCATCAAGTTTTCAGTATTGCATTCAACAGTCAATTTGTCACAGCTTAAAGCATATTTAAAATGATCTGCACTGGAGCTTGAGAGTTGAAAGCAAGAATTATGGGTATTATAATGAATAATCGGGCTAAAGAAGCTTCTTTTTGTTAATTCACGACTTTCTTCTGAGCAACTTAACCTAACCATACGATATTGCAACTCCGTAAAGTGATAGCTTCCTTCTGTGTGGCAACGAGTTCGTGCCCCATTTCCTGGGATTTCCGTTTCAGGTTGTGGACGACCATTATCCGATACCGTTGTTCATAATTATTTTGACCAGCATCGACATAGGCGGTTTCCCTGGTGAGCATGGCACAAATGAGGCGGGCCAACTTGCAACTCCCGGACCACGCAAATGCCGGGCATAACGCAGCAATGACGATACGGCCTAATCATTCCTGGTACCGTAATATGAATACCACATACAGCCATCAATAACAAGTTACTCCTTCACAGATCACCCCGAAGGGGCGTGAAACGCTAACATGTTTCTGTTTATTAGAAAATATGGTTTTTTAAAGCAAGCATAAAAGAATGTTCGAATAGCGCCGCGAACGAAGTAGAACATTATTCACCTTTCTGAATATGTCGAGTGACACCGATCGAACCGGTGACAAAGCTCGGAAGGGAGAAAGCGTAAAGACTGTCGACAACAGAACGCACCCCTACCCCCGAATTTTTTCTTGCCGCAAATGGGAGGTGATCCGGTCCTCTCTGGCAGATAGTATTGATATTGATCCTACACACCTGATTTTCTAGATGCTTGACCAATTCCTCCGGAAAACTTTGCCCACAAAAGATGCTTACCTGTTGGCTGTATTCTGAATTCATTACATAGGTTATGACTTCTTCAAGGTCATCGTAAGGGACGATAGGGATAAGGGGGCCAAACTGTTCTTCTCGGTACAAGCGCATTGTCTTTTGCGTAGGATAGACGACAGCAGGGTACATGAAGCTCCCTTTGATCGCTCCTCCGCTCTCATTGAGCACACCAGCGCCCCGATCGATTGCATCTTCGAGCAGTTCGTGCAAATACTCTATTCTGTCAGCATCCGGGATCGGTGTAAGAAAGACATCCTTTTCCCAAGGCATACCGAATGCCAAGTTTTCTATAACAGAAACCAGTTTTTGAATAAATTCCTCTGCAATGCTCCTGTGTACGAAAAAGATCTTCAGGGCCGTGCAGCGCTGTCCGTTCAAGCTCAACGCTCCATAAACCGACTGAAGGACAGCGACATCGAGCTGTGCCGTTGGGAGCACGATAGCCGGGTTTTTGGCCTCGAGTCCCATACAACAGCGCAGTCTATACGGCTGAGGGTGCAGTTGGAGAAGATGGTGTGCCGCCTGGGAGGAACCCACAAAGGCAACAACATCTATTTTGCCTGATGCCATCACCGGCTCTGATATTTCCGCGTCTCCCCATATTATATTAATGACATCCGACGGAAAGGAATCTTGAAACCCCTTTGCAAGCAAGACATACAGAAGGTTGCCAAAGCGTGGAGGTTTGAGGACAACCGTGTTGCCCATAAGCAGAGCGGGTATTACCAGGCTCAGCATCTCATTCATAGGGAAATTATAAGATGATAGACAAAAAACCACTCCCAGTGGTGCGTATCGTATACCAATCCTGGAATGCCCGGGCAGTGGGAAAGTAGCTTGGTTTTCGAGCGCTTCGATCGAACGCTCCATATACTCGATGGTCCGGTCGACTTCATTATGGCATTCCTTAAGCGGTTTGCCGATTTCCCACATTAGCATGGTGACGATTTCCCTGCGCTTTTCCTCAAGCCAACCGGAAAACCTCCGTACACAATCGATTCGATGCTTCATTGTCATGCTCGGCCAATGGCCGAGGCCCTGTCTGTACGCACACAACGCAGTGCCAAGAGTTGAAAGGGCTTCCTCGGCCCCCATCAAGGGGATTCTTCCGATAACACGAGGCCGTGCAACTGAATTGACCGACATCCAAATCGGCGATACTACTTCACGCGTCCGACCCCGCCGCCCCACTATATTCTCATTGAGGAGATATTCATTCAATCCAGTGCACCCCGAAAGTCGCCACTCCTTCGGTATCATATCTTCTTTAGGGAAAATCGATTCTAGTCTGACGGCGATAGGCGTACAGCGTGGCATCTGCTTTTCACTCCCGATGTCATACAGTCTTTTCCACTCCGGTTCGTATGCCCGAAGCTCTGTCTCTTGATATTGATTCGATAAAAATATCCGGCCAAACGTATGTTGCTATAATACTGCAAAAAACATACCCATCCTCCTGGCTTTCCCGACACAGTTTGACCCCTGATGTCAATAGTGGACTCCAATAGTATTCATGCTGCCTTCCTTCCTGCATAGAATTGCTGTTCATAAACAACAGGCGAAACGTATCCAAGTCTTTTCTGACGCCGTTGCCTGTTGTAGAATATCTCAATGTATTCTGTGATCTCTCTGATTGCCTGTTCTCTTGTTGCATAGCGCTGATGATAAACGAGTTCATTCTTCATGGTTCCCCAGAAGCTCTCCATGGGGGCATTATCATAACAGTTTCCTTTCCTGCTCATGGAAGCTTTCATGTTGAACCGTTCAAGAAGTCTTGTGTAGTTCTCCGAGCAGTATTGGCTTCCCCGGTCAGAATGATTGATGAGACCGGGCTCAGGTTGTTTTCTTTTCACCGCCATGAGAAGGGATTTGATGACGAGGTCTTTGGTAATTCTCGATCCCAGGGCATAGCCTACAATCTCTCCGTTGAAGAGATCCTTATGGGCAGCACAGTAAAGCCAACCCTCGTCTGTAGGGATATAGGTAATGTCGCTCATCCAGACACGATTCGGTGATGCTGCCTCGAATTTCTGGTCCAGTAAGTTTTCTGCCACAGGCAATGTATGCTTCGAGTGTGTGGTGGCTTTGAACTTCCTTATCTGCTTGCACCGTATCTTCAGCTTCTTTCTGATCCGTCTGATCCGGCATATACCGACTTTGACGCCATGGGCAGCAAGATCCTGCTGTAATCTTTCAGGTCCAAAAGTGCCGCGCGTTCTCTTGTGGGCAGCCTTTATCTCTATCTCCAATCTCTCTTCCTCCTGAGCATGTTTTGAAGGAAGACGAGAAGACCAAGCGTAATAGCCGCTTGGCGATACATGCAGCATGCGGCACAGAAAAGGGATTGTATAGTGGAACCGCAGTTTTCTCATGAGCGCTTACCTGACGTGGGCTCTTTCGCAAAGTACGCCGCTGCTTTTTTTAAGAAATCACGCTCCATTTTTACCTGGGCAAGTTCACGTTTGATCTGAGCTAGTTCTATTTCTTTTTCTGTAAGGGTTTTCTTTGAACTGCCCAGAGAGGAGAGGTTTCCTTTCTTATCTTCTCTGACCCAATACGCTATGGTTGATTTGGGAATTGATAATCTTCGGCCCACATCAGGTATTGTTAACCCCTGTTCGGTTACCAGCTTCACCGCTTCCTCCCGAAGCTCCTTTGTGTAAACTGCGTTGGGAATCCGTTCCATTTTGACACCTCCGTTGTTGTATTGTACATCAACTTTGGTATCCACTAAAAGCATCTTACCTTATCTTACCTCAATCTATCTAACGCCCGCCTACACGATCTTTTTCTGTTCATATTTTCGGTATAACTTACAAGAAAAACCTATAATTGTCAAGGGCCAAGTTACCTAGAGTTTCCTGAGTTTTATTCTACCCTGTCTCCTCCCAGAAATCGAAGCATAGCTGAAACTCAGGTTTCGTTGCCCTTCTTGTCTCATGAATGCCGGTGTTGCCGGAGAAGAGGAGATTATACAGCCCATCGGCAATGGCATAGTTGAAGAAGGTGGGAACGCCGAAGAATCTTTTCGATA
>Ga0255341_1003043_pt1 | contig 19548 bp, 14 predicted proteins | sample wastewater_treat_8_FD_192418 | JGI IMG/M metagenome (GOLD analysis project Ga0255341, IMG submission 192418) | Wastewater microbial communities from Lulu Island WWTP, Vancouver, Canada - plant12 | ecosystem: Engineered > WWTP > Wastewater > Unclassified | place: Canada: Vancouver, British...
GCTTGATTTCGTCGAAGGCGGGGTAGGCGGGATTGAGATTGCCGCGGGAATCGATGGGATTGACCACGTCCGCCATCCGCTCAAAGCTGGCCTCACCCCAGGAGACGATCTGCTTGCCCGCGCGAATCTGCCAGACGGGATTGGTCAGTTCAACATAGAGTTCCCGGCAGATGTCCCTGAAGGTATTGTAGGTCTTGAGCTCACGATCAATCGAATGCTTACCGCTGAAATCGCGCAAGTAGTTGTTATAACCGCTGTCGAATTCGTGGGCGGCGTCATAGAAGTTGGTAAAGACGCTGTAAAAGGTGAGGTCGTACCTGTCTCCCTTGAGGGCATCCCATCGGGTTTCCAGCTTGAAGGTGCTGCGCAGGTGAAAGAAATCATAATCGTAAAGCTCATAGGATCTTTTGTTCTTGGTCCGCATGGCGAGCTGTTCCGATGCCTTCCCGTGAATGACCAGGTCCCCGTCCAGATACTCAAGGGCCGAGACTCCATTCACAAACACGAGTGAGGCTGCACACAGAACGCATACAATATTTGCCATCAACCTCTGTTTCATTGTTCCCTCCTTTCAATGAAAAAAACCGGTTTGAGGAGTCTATCGACATGCATCTCCCGCCGTTGCCCCGACGTTACCTCATAATACCCCCGCTGTCATAAAAGTAAAGTATTTTGACTTTTTGTGCGCCGTTGCGCCCGTGGTCAGCGCCTCTCCGCTTGATACTACTTCTCGCCTCGAGTGAGAAATTTTGGTTTGAAGAGAAGCACCAGCACCGGAACCATGAAAATCGCCCCCAGGCAGTTGAGGAAGAGGATCACTGCCAGCATCAGTCCCATCTGGGCTTGGAACTTGAGCGGGGACAATACCCATACCAGAAGACCAGCAACCAGTGTGCCCGCGATGTACATGATCGACTTTCCATAACTTTGAATGGTGCGGATTAAAACCGTGTTGAGTGAGGCGGAGGGGTCCAACTTTTTTTCCTCCTGCATCCGGGCGATGAGATAAATGCCGTAGTCCACCCCCATGCCGATGCCCGCGGCGGAAACGGGGAGAGTCGACACCGAAAGACCGATCTGATTGATGGCCATGTAGGCAAAGGCCATGAAGTTGGAGAGGGCCAGGGGAAGGGTCAGGGCCAGGCCCGCCTTGATGGACATGAAGTTCAGGGTGCAGAAAAATAAGACGCCGAGCAGGGCGATGATAAGGGTCTGCAGCTGCTTGGAGGCAACCATTTCGTTGATCGAAGCCTCGGTACCGATGACCCCTCCGGCAAGACTGTATTGAAAGCCCTCCGGCAGGCGGGAATATTCCTTGATGTACCGCTTGGCGGTGGCAATGGCGCGATCGATGGTGGGGCCGGTTTTGTCCTTGTAATAGACGACCACGTTGGTCTGCATGATCTTGGGATCGATAAACTTGTTCATGTCCCCCGGTTCAAAGGCAAAGAGGAGTCCCACCAGGTTGGCGCTGGCCGCGGTGGGGTCGTCCGCCAGGCCGACCCACTTGGGGTCATCCTCATGGAACTTCTGGGGCATGGTCATCAGGGGGGCGATGATGTTCTGGTACCCTGCAGCCCCGGAGTTTTTCATCATGTAGTCGGTAAAGTTTTTAACATCCTCCATTACCAGGGAATTGGTCAGGGAGCGCTGCTTGTCCCCCTTGACCACGACAAAAAGGGGATTGATCAGCGGTAGGTTCTGGTTGATGCGCACGCTGTCCTGGTTATAGCGGGATCCGGGATAGAGGAGATTGGAGCCTACCTGGGCATCGCCGATAATCAGCTTTTCAGACCAGTAATAGGAAAATCCGAGTATTATCAGTATGACGATGGATACGGTGTACAGCCCTTTCTTTGAAATGAGCCAGGGCCCCAGCCAGTCGGCAAAGTGGTTGGCAAACCCCTCGCGCCGCTCATCGATGAGCCGCTCCCTTTCCATTTGTTCGACGAATTTAGGCGAGATGGGGACGTAGCTTAAAAGCACCGGCGTCAGAATAAGACCGACGATGACGGTTATGATGGACCAGAAGGCGCCGGCGATGGCCATGTTCTTTAAAACCGGTATGGGAGCAAGGGCGACAATGGCAATGCCGAAGGCATCAGTGATAATACTGGTCAGTCCGGCCATGAACATGTTTTCGATGATCACGCGTATGCCGGCCAGATTGTCCTTGGTCTTGGCATATTCCTCGTAATAGCGGTTGTAGAGCTGGTGCGAATGGCGGAAGGCCATGAGCGAGATGAGGAAGGGCATGACAAAGATAAGCGGGTCGAGATTGTAGCGCATGATGCCCATGAATCCCAGTCCCCAGATGCCGGAAACGATACCGGCGAGGGGGACCATGATGGTGGCCCAGATGGAACGGTAGGCGAAATAGAGCAGGATCGGGATGACGATCGCCGTGCCCAGCATGATCATGTTGACCAGATTGATCATGCTCGCCACCACCCCCAGGTGCATGGGATGCCCGACGATGGAAATGGTGGTGTTGCCGTCTTCGGTCTTCTTGCGCATCGCCTCCAGCTGCTGATACACGGCGGTATAATTCAGCTCCCCTTCGAAGAAGTCGGCAAAGATGAGAGACTTTTTCGAGTCCAGTGAAACGTAGAAACCGTAGTAGGCCTCGTTTGAATAAATGGCGTTCCTCAGGACCGCCATTTCCTTGTCGTCTTTGGGAACCTCGGGATACATCAGGGCCACCGCCTCGAGACCCCATGAGGTAATCTGGGTGTTCTTCAGCTTGCGTGAGGCGATGGAGACAATCTTATAGCGGTCAATGCCGGGCAGGCCTTCCAGTTCGTTGGTGATGTAACGGATTTTTTCCAGGGTCTCCCGGTTGAAGATGGTGCCCTCCTTTACTGAAACCATGATCACCAGAAAATTGGCTCCGCCGAAGACCTCGCGAAATTCATTGTGGATTTTTACGTAGGGGTGAGTCTGGGGAAGCAGTTCATTAAAGTTGGTTCCAACCGTGAGATGCCGCAACTGGTAGCCGAAATAGACGGTGATGGCGGTGATGATGATGAGCACCAGCAAACGCCGCGTAATAACAAAATCGGCCAGCTTTTTCATCAGGCGATCAGTCATTGGTCTTTTCCGTGAGTAATGTATGGTTCATTATTCGATTCATCCGGGTGACGGCAGTCTTTATTTAAAGGTAAGCGGGATGCCGGAGAGCATCTTCCAGCTTGCCCCGCCGTCTTCGGTTTTAATGATGGTTCCGCGGGAGCCCACCGCCCATCCGGTGGTTGCAGTGGGAAACGTCATGTCCCGCAGCCAGAACTTGGTATTGGTGGCGTCCTGCGGCCGATTCCAGGACATGCCGCTGTCCTTGGAGTACAGGTAAACGCCCTTTTGACCGACCACCCAGACAGCGCCGTTATGCGCGGCGACCTTATAAAGGGTGAGCCGTTCGTTCTCCAGCGGGTTTTTGATTTTCTTCCAGGTGATGCCCCCGTCTTCCGTGGCAATGGTGACGCTGTCCATGCCAGAGGCCCAGCCGTGCATCGCATCGGTAAACCGGATGCTGTACAGGGAAGGGGTGGGGGTTTCCCACTGGGTTTCATCCACCTTGCAGATGATATCCTGGCACATCTGCAACTCCCAGGTGTCGCCGCCGTTGCGGGTGTGATAAATCAGTCCGTACTCGCCGGCCACCCACCCGTTCTGCCGGTCGACGAAACAAACATCATTATAAATCCTGTCTTCGCCCGAACCCTGGGAGACCCAGGTTGCACCGCCGTCAGCGGTGTGCAGAATGGTGCCGAACTCACCCACCGCCCAGCCGAAGGTCTCATCGGCAAAGTCAATTCCAAAGAGCTGGCGATTGGTGCCGCTGGTCTGCGGTTGCCAGGTCTTTCCTCCATCTGCCGTATGTAATATGGTGCCCCGGCCGCCTGCTATCCAGCCGGCCTGGGGATTAACAAATGAGACATCGTAGAGCGGGACCGTGACACCGCTGTTCTGGATCTCCCAGGTTGTTCCCCCGTCGGAGGTGTGGGCGATAAGCGCGTTGAACCCGACCGCCCACGCATGTTCGGCATCTAAAGCGCTGACCGCGAAAAGATTTTCACCGGTGACCATGGGGAAGGGAGGTTTCTGCGCGGGCGGGGATTGCTTGGGACCGCATCCGGCAAGCACAATGAGAACCATGGCCAGAATGAAACAACAAGACAGCGGGGGGTATTTTTGATCAGGTGTATTCACGATACAAGGCTTGGGCTGATGTTTAGGAAAGAAATTTTAAATCGGTTTGGTTTATCTAACCACAATATTTCGTGCAGGTACAGGGATCATTTCATGCGGGCGATGATTTCCTGAATGGTCTGCCGTTTTTCTCCCTCAACCTTTCGTCCCTCCGCCCAGAGCAGCTTCTGCGCCTTGGCTACATCAGCCTCCGCGCCTTTTCGGGCGTCGGGCTTCTCATAGGAGCGGAACGAAATGTGCACGTTGCCGGGATCTTCGGTGAGCACCGCAGCAACCACATGGAGGGTTTGCTCCTTGCCGTCATAGGATTTCACTGCATGGTAATAGATGTTAAAGGCTGATTTCTCCTGCTCCTGCAGGGCGATGCCCTCCTGTTTGGCCCAGGACTCCAGCAGCGACACGGCGCTTTCCAGCGCGCCGGTGATGCGTGACCGGGTATAAAAGATGCGGTCGGTGCTGTGGTGCTCGTTATAGGGCTTGGGCTTGAATTTTGCCTTTGTAGGATCGGCAAGCGAACCCGGTTGAAGCGAGGTCCAGTACCCTCTGAACTGCTCCACGTCCTCCCGCAGCGGGAGGCCCAGAATGGCGGTGCGGATTTCATTGGCAAAGACTTCCACCCGCTCCACAATCAAGGATTCCCATATATCCAGCCCCTGCCAGGGAGCGCCTTCCTTTGCCAGCTTGCCCAGGAGCCAGGTGAATAATGTATCCTTGGTATTCATTTTAGTCAGCACCTGGCGGCCGCCGAACCCTCCGATCACCACCGGCTTGACCGTGGGGAATTTCTCCATGATATCGGTGAGGTAATTTCTGCCGGCGATGAGGTGGGGCGTGCCTCCGGGTGTTTTGAGAATCTGGGTCTCGTCATTGTCACCGCAGGTCAGAAAATAGGCCACCTCTTTTCGGGACAGCTCGTCCTGGTTGGTTTCCACAAATTTGTAGATCTCCGGCGTAGGTTTTTCATTCCTGATCAAGCTGCCGATGATCACGTAGTCGTAGGGCTTAATGGTAATGATTTGGTTGAGCGGCTTCACATCCAGCAGGTTTTCGGGGCCGATGAGCTGCTTGATCCAGTAGGCGACTTCGGCGGTTGAACCATAGATGGAGCTGTAGACCAAAAGGCCCTTTTTGCCTTCCGCCGGCGCGGGTGGGGGGCTGATGAGCGCCGCCAGCAGCAGCACAATAACAATGTAGCAGCAGGTTCTGGGCGTGGGTTTCATGTCTTCCCTCCTTGATTGCCGGTGCGCGTTGATTGATAATCTCAGATGGTAAAGCCGCAGTGAAAGCCCGACCTGATGGTATTCCGCAAAACCAGGTGCGGGGGGAGCGAGCTGAATTCCTCGATTTTTTTAAGCAGTTCCGGCCGCTCCTGCTGAATGGTCGGGATGACCTTGGCCATGGCAACGCCCAGGTGCGCCGGAATCTCGTAGGGATCCAGCACGGTGGGGAGCGTTTCGTTGATGACGCTGAAGAGATAGTCGATTTCGCCATCCGAACAGAGGAGGGGCATGTACAGGTTCTTCAGGAAAACATTGTAATCCAGCTTGTCGAGATAGGCGGATTGCCACCACGCGAGATAGGGCGCAGCGCCCGCCGCGCCGTACTGCTTTTCCTGCATGGCAAAGACCACGGTATTCCCGGCCTTCCATCCGCTCATCACCGCGCCGGTCATCTCGGCTTCCTGGCACCAGCCCGCATCCCCGGCAAAGAGCACGTTGTCCTTATAGGGGTAGAACAGGGGGGCGTACATGTTGCCGGTGCAGCCGCACCGGCGAATCTTGCGGGCCTTTTTGAACCAGGGGGCAAACCGGCTGCGCAGCGTCAATTCATCGAAGATGCCTTCATGGTCCGCCTGCATGTTGACATTTGATATCATCACCAGCCACACGTCTTCTCCTTCATGGTCCCAGGCGCGCGGAACGATGAACCCCATCATGGGCGGATCGCCGCTTTTGAAGAGCGGTTGATGGAGCGCGTAGGGATGCTCCAGGTCGAGATTGGTCATCTCGTAACCGACGGAGGTGACCGTGGCGTAGAGCCGGCGGCCTTTGTTCATGCCCATGCTGCGGGCGATCCGCGACTGCCTCCCGTCGGCGGCGATGACGAACATGCCTTTGAAGGCCCTGCCCCCGGCGGTGTGCACCACGACCCCTTCGCCGTCCTTTGCCGCCCGGACCACGTTCTGTCCGGTGAATAGCTTGACCCCCAGGTGCTTGCATTCTTCTACCAAACCGGCCAGGAGGCGGCCCTTGTGATATACCGCGCTGGCCCGGCCGGCCCTCCCTTGCCGGACATTGGCCGCATAGTCGCCGAAGCTGATGCTTTCCCCGCCGGGCGAATAAATTTCCCAGGAAAAAAAATCCTTGGTGGGGCCGTCATATTTCAGACTGAAACCGTGGCGGGGAAAGCCGAGAAGACCGCTTGGTTTGTTGTGGGTAAGCCGTTCCCCCATGTAGTTCCCGGTGAGGGTGACCAGCATCATGCCGCACATCCGCAGGATTTCCTGGGGTCGCTCCTTCCGTTCAAGCAGCGCGACCGAAAGGCCGTTTTCCGCCGCCATCTTGGCCGCAGTGAGCCCGGCCGGACCGGCCCCCGCTACAATGAGATCATATTTTTGGCGCACGGTGCTGCTTTCCCTGTGGCAGAGATGCGGGGCCTTTAGCTGCCGATCCCTTCGGTTTTCATCATGCCTTCCAGCGAGAGATCAAGACGATGAAAAAGCTCCTGCGAGGTCATGCCATGGCTTTTCTTAATCAGGCAGTCAATAATGAAAAGGGTGAAGATGCCCTCCAGCATGGTTGCCAGCTTCAGCGCCGGCACATCATTGCGCATGTGCCCCTGCTGCTGTCCCTTTTCGATGATCAGCGAGAGGGACTGCCGGAAATCGTCGAAAAAGAGGCCGTTGTATTCCTTGTTGCTGAAGCTGGACAAATTCTTCAGCAGGATGGCGCGGGTGATTTCTTGGTTTTGCGCGGCGATGCGGGCGGTGACGGCAAAAATCTTGTTGATCTTGGTTTTGATGGGATCGTCGGTCGAAACGATATCCCGGCATTTCTTCCGCAGAAAGGGGATCTTTTTCTTGAAAATCTCAACCAGCAGATCCTCTTTGCGGGGGAAATAGTTGAAGAAGGTGCTCTGGGCAATGTCGATCTTTTCGGTGATGTCTTCGACCGCGGTGCTGTCAAAGCCCTTCTGATTGAAAAGCTCCTGCGCCACCGCGAATATGGCATCCCGCGTGACCTGCTTTTTCCGCTCTCTGCGCCTTACCGGCGAACACCGGCTGGCCGTTTTTTTGCTGGGTGTCATAATCCTGCTGCCCGGGAAAGAGATCGCCAATAAGATGTCCACACATTTATAAGTACACTCATATATCTCAACAGGGGGGGTCTGTCAAGGAAAAATTACTCCCGGCCCGAGGGTATTGTCACCGGTGCGGGGAATGCGTTGACATTTTGCATGGGAGCTACTACTATGGACGCGTGTAGAGTGTCATTGATTCCTGTAGGTATAGGCGACTTACAGGGCGGGGCGTATGCCGCCCGGGCGGAAAGGAGCCTCGGTCATGAAAATTGCGCTCAGCGGGAAGGGCGGGGTGGGCAAGACCACCGTGGCGGCAGCCCTCTGTTTTGCCTTTGCTGAAAAGGGCTATACGGTGGTGGCCGTTGATGCCGACCCCGATGCCAATCTGGCATCGGCCCTGGGGGTGCCTGCGGAGATGCTCCCCGCGCCCATCAGTACGCTTGCCGATCTGATCGAGGATCGTACCGGGGCAAAACCGGGCGCATCCGGCGGTCTGTTCAAGTTAAATCCCCGGGTTGATGACCTGCCGGAAAAGTTGTGGGTAGAGCATAACGGCGTCCGGCTGATGGTCATGGGATCGATAAAAAAGGGGGGAGGGGGATGCGTGTGTCCGGAGAGCGTTCTGCTCAAATCGCTGGTGCAGCACCTCATTCTCTATAGAAATGAAGTGGTGATCATGGATATGGAGGCGGGGGTGGAGCACCTCGGGCGCGCCACCGCCCAGGCGGTGAATTACTTTATCGTGGTGCTGGAGCCGGGCATGCGCAGCATTGAAACGGCACGCCAGATACGAAAGCTGGCTCACGATATCGGCATCAGCCGCGTGTACGGCATCGGCAATAAAATCCGCCGGCAGTCGGACCGTGATTTTTTCCGGCAGGCTGCTGCCGACATCCCCATCCTCGCGTATATCCCCCATGATGAAGCGATCATTGAGGCGGATCTCTCACGGCGATCCATCTGGCAGGAGGGCAGTCCTATGGTCACCGAAGCGAGGAGGCTGGCGGACAGCCTGGCAGCGGATGGGTAGGATGAAGATAGCCATAATCGGCGCAGGGGCGATGGGAAGCCTGTTTGCCTGCTTTCTGCACCGGGCAGGACACCAAACCTGGCTGCTTGATACGGACCGGGAGCGGGTCCGGTCCATACAGGAGGGCGGGCTTGTGTTGGAGGACCCTGCCGGCGCGCACCGCTTCAGCATCTCCACCGCGACCGCCGCCGCCCGGGACATCGGCGCCGCCGACCTGGTCATTGTGTTTGTCAAATCCTATGACACGGCGGGGGCGGTGGGCGGCGCCGGCGCCGTCTTCGGTGACGCCACGCTGGTGCTTACCCTGCAAAACGGCCTAAATAACCTCGAAACCATCGCGGCGGTGACCGGGCGGAACGGGCTGCTCGGCGGCACCACCGCCCATGGGGCAACCCTGCTGGGGCACGGCCGCATCCGGCATGCCGGTAGCGGCGACACGGTGATCGGCGCGTTCGGGAGCGCCGGGACCGGCGAGCTGAATGCGGTGGCGGATCTTTTCAACCGTGCCGGCATCGTTACCGCCGTCACCGGGGATCTGACGGCAACCCTTTGGAGGAAGCTGGTGGTGAATGCCGCCATCAACCCCCTCACCGCCCTTACCGGATTATGCAACGGCGACCTCATCGGGAACCCCGCTTTGGCGGATGTCCAGGAGCGCCTGGTGCATGAGGCATGCGCGGTGGCGGCGGCGCGGGGGGTCGGCATTGATCCGGGGGACGCCGTGCCGCTGGTCCGGGAGGTGTGCCGCCGCACCGCCGCCAACCAATCATCCATGCTGCAGGATGTGCTCAACCGCAGGCGGACGGAAATTGATGCCATCAACGGGGCCATCGCCGCGATGGCCGAGGCAGACGGGGTTCCCGCGCCCTATAATACGGTGGTGACCCGGCTGGTGAAGGCGCTTGAGCTGAGCCGCCGGTCCGGATAGACGGATCTGGGATGCGGTGCCCGGTATATGATCATGCGTCGCCGGTATCCGGCGGTGAACTGAACAGCCGGACTGAGCGGGGTGTGCGACAGCGTTGTCGCTGACCGGCGGTTGCGCTGTCATGGCACATACAAAACCCTGCCGCCTGTCGAATGCGGAGCAGCGAAAAAAGAGCTTTGCCGGAACCATCGGGGGGGTGGGCGGTGAAGGAAAGGATCGGCTGATGTCGGTATCGTGTTTGAAATGTGGGCCGTCGGTGACGGAACCGGGCGCGATCAGGTTACGGGCATGTCACGGGGAGAAGCGGACGGTGCGTCAAATGAAGCATGCGGCACTGGCGCTAACCATAGGCATTTCCTTGTGCCTCCCCGGTCGTGCCGCTGGGCTGAGCCTTGAAGGGCGGGTGCAGGAGTTCGATCTGAGAAACGGCATGAAGGTGCTGTTCCTGGAGCGGCCGGTCGCCCCGGTAGCCTCATTCTATCTGCGTTTTAAGGTCGGCGCGGTGGATGAGCCGGCGGGCGAGACCGGGACCGCGCATCTGCTTGAGCACATGATGTTCAAGGGTACAAAGACCCTGGGGACCAGGGATTATAAAAGAGAGGTGAAGCTGCTTGAGGCGATGGATGAGGTGGCTGAGCGGATTGACCGGGAAATGAGGAAAGGGGCGAAGGCCGATGAATCCGGCATAGCCGCCTTGGAGAAGCAGCTCGCGAACCTACGGGAGGAGCACAGAAAATGGGTGATCAAGGACGAGATCAGCGAGCTCTACGAAAGGAATGGCGCCGAGGGTTTAAATGCCTCCACCGGCTGCGATCTCACCACCTACCAGGTGAGCCTGCCCGCCAATCGCCTGGAACTCTGGGCACGGATTGAATCGGACCGGATGGCGAACCCGGTGTTCCGGGAATTCTACCCGGAACGGGATGTGGTGGGGGAAGAAAGAAGACAGCGGGAGGAAACCGACCCTGAGGGACTATTGATGGAAAACTTTTTTGCCGCTGCCTACATGGCCCATGCCTACGGAAGGCCCATCATCGGCTGGGATTCGGATGTGCGCCAGTTAAGCAAGCGGCGGGTGGAGCGCTTTTTCAAACAGCACTACGCGCCCAACAACGCCGTGGTGGCCGTGGTCGGGGCGGTTGATGCGAAGCGGGTGCTCCCGATCATCGAGGAATACTTTGGCGGCATCCCCCCGCTGGATCTTCCGGAGATGCCGGAAACTGAAGAGCCGCCGCAGGCGGGCGAAAGGCGCGTCACCGTCGAGTTTGATGCCTATCCCCAGGTAATGATCGGCTATCACAAGCCGACCATGCCTCATTTTGACGATTACGTGTTTGATGTCATCGACATGATCCTGTCCGACGGCCGGACCTCCCGGCTTTATAAAGCACTGGTGGAAGATAAAAAAATAGCCGTCAGGGTGAGCACCGCCAACGGCTTGCCGGGAAACAGGTATCCCAATCTTTTTACTATTTTTGCCACGCCCCGGAGCCCCCACACCTGCGCCGAAGTGGAGGAAGAGATTTACCGGCAGCTTATGATTCTGTGCCGCCAGCCGGTGACGCCCCGGGAGCTGGCCAAGGTAAAAAACAACCTGGAGGCCGGCTTTATCAGGTCGCTCACTTCCAATGCCGGGCTGGCTGCGCAGCTTTCCTACTACCAGTGTCTCGCCGGTAACTGGCGGTACATTGAGAACCACCTTGGGGTGATCGGCACAGTTACCGCCGAAGATGTGCGCCGCGTGGCGGAGCGCTATCTGGTGGAACGCAACCGCACCGTCGCCACCCTGGTAAAAAAAGAGATTGCCGGTGAAAACCGGCCAACCGAAGGAACGGATGTTCAATGAGTCTATACCGATTGCTGAAAAGAAACCACCGCAGTCATCGCGCGGCGGCCGTCCTTGTGCCGGCTGTGTTTATCCTGGCGGGTCTGGCCGCCTGTCGGCCGCCGGTGCTTCATTCGCCGGCAGGGATGTCGTTTCCGCCGGTTCGCTTTGATTTTCCGCAGGCTGATCCGGTAACCCTGTCAAACGGCATGGTCCTCTATCTCCGGGAGGATCATGAGCTTCCGCTGCTTAATCTCGTTGCCCTGATCCGAACCGGTGCCGTCTGCGAACCCGAGGATAAGCTCGGCCTGGCGTCGCTGACCGGGACGGTCATGAGAACCGGGGGAACCCGCTCCCGTTCGGGGGATGAAATCAATGAGACGCTGGAGTTCATCGCCGCTTCGATGGAAACCGGCATCGGTAGAGAGGTGGGTGTCGCCTCGCTCTCGGTTTTGAGCAAGGACCGGGAGGTTGGTCTTGCCATCGTCGCCGACGTGCTGATGCACCCGGTCTTTGCCCCGGACAAGGTTGACCTGGCAAAAAAGAAAGAGCTGGAGGCGATACGGCGAAGAAACGATGATCCACAGGGGATTGCCTTCCGTGAGTTCAGAAAGATACTGTTCCGCGGCAATCCCCGGGGGCGCGTCCCCACCCTCAAAACGGTCTCCGCAATTACGCGCGAAGACATGATCGCGTTTCACCGGCGCTATGTTCATCCCAATGCCATCATCATGGGGATATCGGGGGATTTTAGGCGGGATGAAATGATCACAACCATCGAAGGGCTGTTTGCGGAATGGCAACCGGCCGAGGTGAACATACCCGCCATCCCTTACCGGGAGGCGCCCGCGGCCACAAGCATTCATTATGCCTATAAGGACCTTCCTCAGTCCACCATTGTGATGGGGTATCCGGTCATCGGGAAATCGCACCCCGATTTTTTCGCGTTTGAGGTGCTGAACTTCATACTCGGCGACGGGGGGTTCAGATCCCGCCTCATGTCGGAAGTGCGCTCCAACCGGGGCCTGGCTTACAGCGTGGGCAGCATCTATAATGCTGAAGCGGACCATGGCCTCTTTGCCGCTTACTGTTTTACCAAGTCAGGCTCTACCCTTGAATCCATCAGGCTGATGTCGGAGATAGTCAGAAGCCTAAAGGAAAAGGGCATAACCCAGGATGAGCTCCAATGGGCGAAGAGCAGCATGATCAACAGCTTCGTTTTTCAATTTACCTCTGCGGCCCAGATTGCCCGCGGTCAGGTCAATCTTGCCTATGACAAATTGCCTCAAGTATTTTTGCAGACCTACCGAGACAGGATTATGTCCCTCACCATCGATGAGGTCAACCGGGTGGCCGGAGAATATTTGCAGCCCGACCGCATGGCGATTGTGGTGGTAGGAAACCAAAGCGGTTTTGACGGACAACTGAGCACCCTGGGGAGGGTGAGCGAGATAAACCTGGACGAAACCTTCTAACCGGCTGTTGAAAAACACCTCATCTGTGTGCGGCTCAGGGGGGCTTTTTAGCCACAACCAAAGTACAGGGGTCAGGGGAAGAAAAAGTTTACAGTTTTCAGCAAAATCAGAAGGTTCAGGCACATTCGCTCCTGTAGCCGCAAGCCGCAGCTGCAAGCTGTAGTCGCAAGCTTTAGCTTGCACTGTTCTCTTGTGCCTTTTCCCTGTTCGGCATGCGGATGGTTACACCCATGCTGCTATCCAAGACCGCGGGCTGAAGTCTGCGACTGCATTGACTTAAAATTATTCGGAGCCGGTTGCATAGTACCGCACCCCGGGACCTGCCGAAATGCCCCGCGGCGTTGCCGCGGGGTATTTGACTTTGAATTGCACGCGCACGATTTTTATGCTAGTATAAAAAAAAAGGTTGTGTACCATCCCTGCGACGGGCAATGATGAGCTGTTTTCGCGGGGGCGAAAGGTGCCGACGAAGAGGGCTATGCAAAGGAAATCTATGTTTTCCCGATTTGTGGTGGTGTTCCTGCTCAGCGCGTGCGCCGGCGTGAAACAACCGGGCATGATTGACGTGGCGCCCGCCGTTCCGGCGCCGCACGAAACGGCCGGGGCGGAGGCGCAGGCGCCGCCGGCGCTTTACTATAATTTTTTAATGGCCCAGCTGTATCGCGCCCGGGGAGACGCGGAGGGTGCGATGAAGCATTATAACCTGGCGCTCTCTTTTGATCCCGAATCGCCGCTCCTGCTGTTTGATGTGGCCGGCCTTTATCTGCATGCAGGCAGGTTTGAGGAGGCGCTGCAGGCATGCATAAAGATAATCCAGAAAGATCCCACCCATCTTCAGGCCCGAATCCTGCTGGCCGGGATATACGTGACACTGCAGAACCGGGAAGCGGCCATTGAAGAGTACACGACAATCCTGCGCCAGGCGCCGGACTATGATGACGCATACATCTACCTAAACAACCTCTATCTGGAGTCGGGAGAATACAAAAAAGCAAGGGAAAACATGAGGGCGTACGCCCGCCTTCAGCCCGATTCGCCGATTCCCGATTATTACCTGGGCAGGATCTATGTGCAGGAAGAGGATTTGCGCAACGCGGAGAAAAGTTATCGTAAGGCGCTGGAGCATGAGCCCGGTCACGAGGCAACCTTGATGGAACTGGCGGCCCTGTACGAGCTGCGCAAGGATGCCGGGCGGGCACTGGCAACCTACCGGGAGATTCTTGAATACTATCCCCGGCATGCCGGCGCCATGAACCGCCTGGCGCTGCTGTACCTGCAGGGGGGTGATCTGGAGAAAGCCCTCGAACAGTACCGGCAGCTTGATGAAATGGTGACCGATAACGATCCGGTACGCATAAGGATGGGGCTGATCCTGATGGAACAGATGAAATACAACGGCGCCATCGATGACTTCAGCTCGGTCGTCAGCCGCAATCCGGACAATGATAAGGCGCGGTACTTATTGGGCCTGGCCCATGAAGGCAACAAGGACTGGGAACGGTGTCTCGCCGAGTTTGAGAAGATTCCCCCGGGCTCTCCGGTGTTTACCGAAGCACGCATCCACATGGCCTACGTGTACGAGCAGCAGGGTAAACTGGACAAGGCCATTGAGCTCATTCAGGGAACGCTGGCGGAGAAGTCCGACGACCTGGTGCTTTACAAGTTTCTGGGCTCCCTGCTGGAACGGGCCAAGCGCTACGAGGAGGGTATTGCGGTTATGCAAAGGGCGCTCCTGCTCGACAGCGAGAGCGAGGACATCAACTTTCTGCTGGGTGTGCTCTATGAAAAAGCGATCAGGCTGGAAGACAGCATCAACTTCATGAAAAAAGTGCTCGAGATCAATCCCGACAATGCTGACGCCCTGAACTACATCGGGTACACCTACGCCGAGCAGGGGGTTAATCTGGACCGGGCGGAAGAGATGGTAAAGAAGGCGCTCCGGCTGAAGCCGCGTGACGGTTACATCATCGACAGCCTGGGCTGGGTTTATTTTAAAAAAGGCGACTATAAAAAAGCGGTGCGGCATCTCGAAGAGGCGGAGGCGTACGCCTCGGAAGACCCGCTGATCAAGGAACACCTGGGCGATGCGTATCTGAAGGCGGATCTCAAGGACCGGGCGCTGGAGATGTATGAACGGGCCCTGGTGCTCGAGCCGGACAAGGACGAGCTGAAAAAGAAAATTGAGACGCTGCGGGGAAACCGGTATGACTGAAGAGGCAGCGCTGCCGCACGTTCCGGCCAGGCGCCTGAATTGTGTTTCCTGGGGGCGGGGTAGGTAACCGGACCCGCCTTTTATATCCCACAACCAACCAATGGATCATCCACCGGCGTGATAGCCAGCAAACCTTCGGCACTTGTTCTGTATGCTCTGCTGCTGAGCAATGTCGTCTGTTGCACCCACCTCAAGCCGCCGCCTTTTCCCGGCGCCGCGACCTGTCCGGCCGGACAGGTGCTGCTTGACGCGGTGTGCGCCCCCGCACCCCCGGTCGTCAAGGGTATCGCCAGGATCAAGGTTGAGTCACCCGACGAGGCCTTTTCGGTTAAAGAGCTCATCATCGCGCAGAAACCAAACCGCCTGAGGCTGGAAACACTGAGCCCGCTGGGGCAGCCCGGATTTTACGCGGCAACCGACGGACAGGAGCTGTTCCTGTTTGCCCCCTCTGAGAATGCCTACTACCGCGGCGGGGCGACGCCCCGCAATCTCGGTTTGATCATTCCCCTGCGTCTGGACGTGGAGGAGATGGTGTCGGTGATCATGGGGCGCGTTCCCCTCATCGATTACGATGTCCACCATCTTTCCTGCGCGGTGTACGAAGAAGGATACCGCTTGCGATTGAAGGGGAGAGATGAAAATACCACCCAGGTGCTGACATTTTCCGGGAATGACCTGCGGGTGGTGACCAGCGAAACCTACGGCCGGGAAGGGCTGACCTGCTTGGTCAATTATGCGGACTATGAACCGGCCGGAAGCACCGCCTTCCCCCGGACGATCACCGTCTCCCTTCCTTCCAAGCAGACCACGGTCAGGATAAGCTATAAAAAGGTGGAAATGCTTCCGGAAATCGATCCATCCCTTTTCAGCCTCACCGCTCCCCCGGGTGCGAAGATCGTGCCCCTGGAGTGACTCCTGAAAGCCGCGCCTTGTGCTCCGGGTCAGGCTTCTTTTTTCGTAAACGCTTTCAGGAGTTCAATCGGTATGGGAAAAAGTATGGTGGAATTTTTCTCGCTCGAGATTTCAGAGAGCGTTTGCAAATAGCGTAACTGCAGGGCGGTGGGATCCTTGGAGATGATCGTGGCCGCCTCGGCGAGCTTGTTCGATGCCTGGTATTCCCCGTCGGCATGAATTATCTTTGCCCGCCTTTCCCGTTCCGCCTCTGCCTGTTTGGCCATGGCCCGCTGCATCTCCGTCGGCAGATCAATGTGTTTTACCTCAACCTTGGCAACCTTGATGCCCCAGGGATCGGTGTCATGATCCAGTATCTCCTGCAGGTGGATGCTGATTTTTTCCCGCTCGGCCAGCAGTTCGTCGAGCTCGGCCTGCCCGCAGACGCTGCGCAGGGTGGTCTGTGCAAGCTGGGAGGTGGCGTAGGCATAGTCTCTCACCTGAACCACGGCCTTGTTGGGATCCATCACCCGGTAATACACCACCGCGTTGACCTTGATGGAGACGTTATCCCGGGTGATGACATCCTGGGGAGGGACGTCGAGGGTTTCCAGCCGGAGGCTGATGCGCTGTACTTGATCGACAAAGGGGATGATAAAGATGATGCCCGGCCCCTTGGCGGGGATCAGCCTGCCCAGACGGAAAATCACCGCCAGTTCATACTCTTTGAGCACCTTGACGACCTGGGTAAAGATGAAGAAAATGATGAACGCCGCAACCAGAATTGATGTCATATCTCCTCCTTTTTGCAACGGTTTGTCGGGGATGGTTCGGCCCTGGTAACCTTGAGTTTGATGCTTCCGACAGACACTACTTTTACCGCGGAGCCTTGGGGAATGGGTTCATCGCTCAGGGCATCCCAGTATTCGCCGTGGACAAACACCTTGCCTTCGGGATCAATGGCGGATTTGGCGATGCCGACCTCGCCCACTATTCCTTCCCGGCCGGTGGCGGGTTTTCGGCGGTAGGCTTTAACGGCGAGGTAGACGGTTATAATGCAGCAGGCGGCGGTCACCGCCACCACCGGTATAATTATCTCGAAGGAGATCCGGGCGAATGGGGCGGTTTGGGGATCGAACAGCATCAGCGATCCCAGGGTCAGGGAAATGACCCCGCCCACGGTCAGCATGCCGAAACTGGTCACCTTGATTTCGAGAATAAACAGGATGAGGGCGAGAATGATCAGCAATATGCCGGCATAGTTGACCGGCAGCGTCTGAAAGGCGAAGAAGGCCAGGATCAGGCTGATTCCTCCGATGATGCCGGGAAAGATGGCGCCGGGATTGGAGAGTTCGAAATACAGCCCCAGCAGGCCGACCATCATGAGGATGTAGGCAATGTTGGGGTTGCTCAGCGTATCGAGCACCTTTTCCCGCAATCCCATTTCAATTTCATTGATTTCGATGCCCTTCGTCTCCAGGATGGTGACGCCTGCCGCCGTGGTTATCTTTCTGCCGTCGAGCTGGCGAAGCAGATCTTGCAGATCGAAGGCGATAAGATCAATTACCTTGATTTTGAGCGCCTGGTTCTCGGTTATGGAAACGCTTTCCCGCACCGCCTGCACCGCCCATTCCTTGTTGCGATTCCGTTTGGCGGCGATGCTCTCCGCATAGGCGGCCGCGTCGTTTTCAACCTTGGAAGCCATTTCATCTTCCATCTTGCCGCCGCCGAGGGAAACCGGATGGGCCGCCCCGATGTTGGTGCCCGGGGCCATTGCCGCAATGTCGGCGGCCATGGTAATAAGCGCCCCGGCTGATGCCGCCCGCGCCCCGGCGGGGCTGACATAAACGATAACCGGGATGCCGGCGCCCATCATCTCTTTGATGATGGAGCGCATGGATAAATCCAATCCTCCCGGCGTGTCCATGCGGATGATGAGGCACTCGGCGCCTTCCGCGGCGGAGCGGGCGATGGTCGATGCAATGAATTCCGCCACTGCGGGGTTGATGATGCCGTCAACCGTGATCACGTCGGCGCGACGCGCCTGTGCCTGGCCGAATGGGCCGAGCAGCAAGGCACACAGCGCGGCTGCGGCAAAGACTGTTTTTTTCATGGCGGGTGACAAAAATGTTCGAGAAACCTGCATGATAAGCATACCCTAAACTATCTTATCGGCATAAGTTTTTCAACAAAAAAATGGCGCGACATTTTGCTTGACTTATCACTGCGGTTGGGTTAGATAGCACCTGTATTTTTTTCGCATTGTTGCTGCAACCGTCAATGTTCGGGTGCCGAGGTAGCTCAGTCGGTAGAGCAGAGGACTGAAAATCCTCGTGTCCGCAGTTCGATTCTGCGCCTCGGCACCATGTGTTTCCGGGGTCGGGGTCCGCCGGTGGCGGCCCGGGCCTTTTGTGCTTACAGGGGTATCGAGTAATGGAGCGCGTGAGGGCGGTGCCGGCATCGCCCTCCCGGAAACCGGTTGCGCGTCATGTGGTGTGCCGCACATCAAGGCGAAAGCGGCGAGGTTGATTATGGCCGGGCTGTCATCTGCCGAAAAACCGATCCATCCGGCTTATGGCCAAGCCGTCCGTCGGGCGCGTACCATGTTCATCGCGCTGGCGGGCATTGTCCTGCTTGTGCTCTCCACGATTACCGGCGCGGGGGGTGATGCGGGGGGCCGGGAGGTGCTGAAAGGCATCAAAAGCATCAGGCTGGAGGTTGAAGACCTGCCGCGCATGGCTGAAACGCTGGGCATTAAAAAAGAAAGTCTGAGGCAGGATGTTGCCGCACGGCTGCGGCAGGCGGGCATTGAGGTTGTGAGCGATGGTGCCTTGCAGGCAACGCCGTCACTGCCCTTTTTGAAGATTAGTTTGATTATCGGATACAGTAAGCCCGCTTATATTTATGCGGTGGTGGTTGGACTCAATGAGAAGGTTTCTCTGGAACGGGACCCGCGAATCATCTCGTACGCCATGCCGTGGTGGAGGATAGTCAAAGGGGAACAATCCGGAGAACGCGTCGTTGCCGGGTTTGTTCAGGAAACGCTGCAATGTATAATCAATGAGTTCATTGCCGACTATACGGCGGCGAATGCCGACACGCATACCAATGAGGGGGGAAACCGCCGGCAGCGGCAAAGCGATCGCCGGTTCGGCGGCCGGGAACAGGATAAAAACAACCGACCGGGTGCGAAGCCCAGGTAATGCGGGTTGTTCAGGAAAAAAGAACCGGGGTTGAAGCTTTGGCGGCGCTGAACAAAGCCTCTCAGGGAAATGCTGAGAGGCTTTCATGTTCCGGGAGGTCCGCGCGGAGCGAGGGCGTTTTAAGGGTCATGCCGTTCGTCATTGGGCATCGCGCACCACCATGCCAAATGATCCGAGCGAGGTGATGCCGAGATTTATCTTTGTCCTTTGGGTGTTGTAGTCGCTGGTGCTGTAGTGCTGTAAAAAAGGCAGCCGGAAATCACGGGTCCACTCATCCTGCGGCACGACCACGATCGGCAGGGAGAAGGGGAGGACAACCACCTGGGCACCCGCGTCCGATGGAATGGTGATGTTCTGTATCATACCGGTCGTGACTATCTGCGCGTTGTGATCCCCTGCCGCATAGAGGCCGTCAAAGTTGAGTTCGGCCGCGCCTCCCGACCCGGTCAGGTTGAAAAAAGCGAAATTGGAATTG
>Ga0255341_1003045_pt1 | contig 19535 bp, 18 predicted proteins | sample wastewater_treat_8_FD_192418 | JGI IMG/M metagenome (GOLD analysis project Ga0255341, IMG submission 192418) | Wastewater microbial communities from Lulu Island WWTP, Vancouver, Canada - plant12 | ecosystem: Engineered > WWTP > Wastewater > Unclassified | place: Canada: Vancouver, British...
GTAGTATTTTTCTACATACAGTATATCGCAAAAACGCCTTGAAGTCCAGTAGTTTCAATAGTTTTGCGAAGTTTTCAAAGATCGATATTACCTGTTTTTAACAGGAGTTATTGCAGTGGAATCAAGTTATATATATAAAATCTTTTTAAATATTATTAATATTTAAAGAAATTTAATTTCTTTATATGAAGTTTTGTATCTTTGTATCATTGTATACAATTATACATAATGAGTCAAGAAAAATTTATACCCTCAACACACTAAAAATTTATACCCATAACAGCTACCATAAAATTGTTTGCCCCGTGAATAATTATAGGAGCCCACAGTGAGTTGGATTTTTTATATGTATATCCGAATAATATGCCAAGAGCCATTACCGGTAAAACTTTAGTTATTGTAATACCGTCATCACTCATCATCCATATTGGAAAATGTATTGTTACAAACAGTATGGAAACTATAATATTAGCCCACCAAAACTCTATGAATTCCTCAATCTTGTTTAGCAAGAAACCTCTAAATACTATTTCCTCAGTCAAACATGTCACAAGAACAACATTTATTATTTTGTCCATGTCCATATCAATGCTTAATCCGGATTTGCCAAGTATGAACATCTTTAAAAGATTTATTCCTATTAGTGATGCACCTATTGCAAGCCCCCAAGCCATACCCATCAAAATACTGTTATTGAACTTAAGATATGTAAAAGGTTTATTGCCATCAAAATATATTATGTACATAAACACCGGTACGACCCATATAAAAACCTTTATGGCACCATTGAGCACAATACCCGACAGCCCATGGTATTCTTTATAAACCATAGGTGACAATATGCTTCTGTGCAGTGCCCATGCAGCATAGAACAGCAAAAAATAACCCAATAAATAATGAACCTTGTGTGTCTTTACAAATGAAGTAAAGGCTTTCTCCAAACCACTCCTATTATTCATAATGTCAATTCTCCATTCTATTTTTTAGTTCCATAATTCTATCCCTCAATTCTGCAGCCCTCTCAAACTGTAAGTTAACTGCAGCATCCTTCATTTCTCTGGTAAGTTTGTCTATAAGACTCTGTAACTGTTCTTTCGAGTCTGCTTCTTCTCCATATTGCACTCCATATTCTGCTTCCTCCTCTGCTGCTTTCATAGCTTCAATAACGTTTCTGACAGCCTTTTTAACAGTTGTCGGAATTATGCCATGCTGTTCATTGTATTCCATTTGAAGTTTTCTTCTCCTGTTTGTCTCATTCAACGCCTTACTCATGGAATCGGTAATTTTATCAGCATACATAATTACTTTACCTTCGACATTTCTTGCTGCCCTTCCAATTGTCTGGATCAATGAAGTTTCCGATCTTAAAAAACCCTCCTTGTCGGCGTCAAGTATAGCCACAAGAGAAACCTCCGGTAGGTCAAGACCTTCCCTTAAAAGATTGATTCCTACGAGAACATCAAAAACACCAAGCCTCAAATCCCTTATTATTTCCATCCTTTCAAGGGTATCCACATCCGAATGCAGGTATCTGACCTTAAAATCCAGTTCTTTAAGATAATCAGTAAGATCCTCTGCCATCTTTTTCGTCAATGTAGTTACAAGAGTCCTTTGCTCCTTTTTTACCCTTTCACTTATTTCACCTATCAAATTGTCTATTTGCCCTTTGATTGGTTGTATTACCACTTCTGGATCGATAAGCCCTGTAGGTCTGATAATTTGTTCAACAATCTGCACAGAATGCTCCCTTTCATATTTTGAGGGGGTAGCACTCACATATATGGCCTGGTTAACCCGCTCCTCATATTCCTGGAATTTTAGGGGCCTGTTATCAAAAGCTGAAGGAAGCCTAAATCCATACTCTACCAGCGACTCTTTCCTTGATCTGTCTCCATTATACATAGCTCCTATTTGAGGAATGGACACATGGGATTCATCGATGACCAACAAGTAATCATCAGGAAAGTAGTCCATCAAAGTATATGGGGCACTTCCTGGGGACCTTCCGCTGATATGTCTCGAGTAGTTCTCAATTCCCTGACAGAAGCCGACCTCTTGAAGCATTTCCAGATCATACCTTGTTCTCTGTTCAAGTCTTTGGGCTTCAAGCAATTTGCCTTGCTCCTTAAGTTCCTTGAGCCTTACCTCCAACTCCTCTTCAATTGTACCAATCGCCTTTTCCATCTTTGCCCTGGTTGTTGCATAATGAGATGCCGGAAAAATGGAAACATGAGAACGTACTCCTTTAATCTCGCCTGTAAGGTGATCAATCTCCGTTATCTTTTCTATTTCATCACCGAAAAACTCAACTCTTATTACATTTTCCGAGGACGATGCAGGGAATATATCCAGCACATCTCCCTTGGCTCGGAATTTACTTCTCTTAAAATCTATCTCATTTCTTTCATACTGAAGGTCAACAAGCCTTCGTATTACCTCGTCCCTGTCTTTCCTCATTCCAGGCCTTAACGAAATCATAAGGTCAGTATAGTCCTCCGGGTCTCCTAATCCATATATACAGGATACGCTGGCTACTATAATTACATCTCTTCTTTCAAATAGTGCTGCTGTTGCTGAGTGACGAAGCTTATCTATTTCATCATTTATTGAGGAATCCTTCTCAATATAGGTATCCGTTGACGGAATATAAGCCTCAGGTTGATAATAATCATAGTAGCTTACAAAATATTCAACTGCATTGTCCGGAAAAAACTCCTTGAATTCACTGCAAAGCTGAGCTGCCAATGTTTTATTGTGAGCTATGACCAGAGTTGGCTTCTGAACCTTTTCAATAACATTTGCAATTGTATATGTCTTTCCCGAGCCTGTAACACCTAATAGCGTCTGGTGCTTATATCCCTCAATCAATCCATTTGCCAAAAGCTCTATAGCTTTAGGCTGATCGCCCTGCGGTACATAATCGGATCTTATTTTAAATTCGGGCATAGCTGATTGCTTCCTTTCTATGAAAATACTATTTTATTATATAAAATACTCTATAAAATACTATATAACATTTACCATATCCACACAATACTCCCCAAATTATCTGTGGATACTGTTGATAAGTATGTGTACAACTTATTTTATCGCAACAATTCTGTTGATAACTTTGTCGATAATTTTTTATAAATTAAGCTTTACTCCAAAAGTAATTCTTTCCCGTCTTTCATTTTTGATTACAAGTAAAAAATTCAGTTGTATTCTGTAACTTCCATTAATCATAAAACAAAACACATCCGATAACAATATGAATGTATTTAGTTGAATATAAATGGAATATAATTAAACTTGACAGAATTTGTGATTATGATATAATATTTTAAGATCACGAATTATAAAATAAGAATATATTAAAAGAGATTACTTTTAATATATCAATTGCATTTTGGGAGGCCACAATGAAAATAATTGATTTATTTAGCAATAAAAAGCCGGTTGTTTCCTTTGAAATATTTCCGCCAAAGCTTGATACCCCTCTGGATACTATTTTTGAAACTTTAGAAAAGTTCAAGGCACTTGGTCCCGATTATATAAGTGTTACATATGGAGCGGGAGGCAGTCAGAAAGACCGGACCATTGAGATTTCCTCCAACATAAAAAATTCATATAATATAGAAAGTATGGCACACCTAACCTGTGTCGGGCATACCGTTGAAGAAATTGATTTTATTGTAGATTCATTGATAAAAAACAATGTAAAAAATATTTTAGCCCTCAGAGGTGATCCTCCTGCCGACCAACCAAACTTCGTTTTTGGCAAAAACGGTTTCAAATATGCTTCGGAGCTGATATCCCACATACGTCAAAGAACTAATGATGTTTGCATAGCCGCAGCAGCTTATCTTGAGGGACATCCTGAGTGCCGCAAAATCAAGGATGATATGATTAACCTTAAGCATAAAACCGATGCAGGCGTGGATTTTCTTGTTACACAGCTTTTCTTCGACAACAAGCTATATTATGAGTTCCAGGAAAGAGCAGCAATTGTCGGTATCAAGTGCCCTGTAACAGCAGGGATAATGCCTGTATTCAATTCAAAAATAAAAGCTATGACTGCTAAAAGCGGTTGCTCGATACCTGCTAAGCTGGTGCTTATGCTTGATAAATATCAGGATAACCCGGATGACCTGTTAAAAGCCGGAATAGAATACGCCAGCATACAAATACGAGACCTTGTTGATAACGGTGTCGATGGAATTCATTTGTACACAATGAACAGACCGAAATCAAGTACAGAGATTATTAAGAATTGCGGTTTGTTAGGAAACAGTTAAAAATCACCAATTCCATCAACAATTCTAATATAATATATAAAATATTAAGAAAAAAGGCTTATCTTTCAAGGATAGGCCATTTTTATATCAGGAAAATATGTATATCCTTATTTATCTATCAAATCTTATTCATATATTAAATATTATTCATCTATCAAAATAAACTCCTCAAACGTCATATCCCCGCTGTGTTTTACTACTCCATCCATTATATCCTGCTCTGTAAAAACTTTTATAAGCTTTAGATCATCGTCAAGAACATGAATTATATGAAATCTGTCAAAGTCCAAATTCCTTATAATATCCCCCATACGCATATTTTTAACAACAACCAGATCCCTGGCCGGATATATACCTTTTTTCAGCAATCTAGACCTTCTATATATAACATCCTTCATATTCATAATTGCTACCTCCCTTTTAAAACTCTTAAGCTCACCAAATATAAAAATCCCAATCAGTATCAGGCAAAAGTTTGCCATATTATATGAAACAAGCATGAAACCAACTATTATAAAAAACACCGATAACACATAAGAAACATAACATATGTACTTATGTGCTTTATAGCTACCTATGCTCGCAGAAGCCAATTCAAAAGCAATTTTCCCTCCATCCATAGGCATAACCGGCAGGAGGTTGAATACTGCAAGACAAATATTGAGGTAAGCGATTAATGTAAATATAGATTTATGATATGGAAAAGTTCTAGCAATTATAACGGAAATTATGAATAATAGTATATTTGTTAAAGGACCGCATAGAAAAACGATAAGTCTTTCAGTCTTTATGTTTTTCCCTTGAATTTCAGCCTTTAATCCAAAGGGAGATATTTTTATTAAATGAATTGAATTTCCAAGCAGTACAGCTGCAAAAGTATGGCCTAACTCATGCAGCAGTATGGAAATAAAGGCCATAAAGTACTCTTTTCCATAGCCGGAAATAACCAAAATTGGTACTGTAATCAGAAATAGAAAATCTATTTCTATTTTATTTACCAGAGATTTTATTTTTGAATATAATGAAATCATTCTAATTGCCAATTTTTACATAACCCAACGGATCTACCGGTTTATTATCCTTCCAAATCTCAAAATGCAAATGAGGCCCGGTTGAAGAACCTGTACTTCCTACCTTGGCTATAACATCTCCCTGTTTAACCATATTTCCGACCTTAGCAATTACTACCGAGCAATGTGCATAAAGTGTAATATATCCATTCTGATGATCAATTTTCACTATATTGCCGAATGTAGAGCAAGGCCCTGCTTCAATAACCTTTCCTGCCATTGCCGCTTTAATCGCTACACCGTAATTTGCTTTTAAATCTATTCCTTTATGTGGTTCAACCGAGCTTTTTATTGGATGTATTCTTTCACCAAATTCCGAACCTAATGGGGCATTTACAGGTACAATAAATTTTAGATTTGATTTATTTTCTGCTCCGCTTTTTTGAGGATCTTTTGTATTGCTTTCATTTGTCTTTTGCTGACTTTTTGAAAGGTTTTCACCCATATTTTTTTCATCAGTATTGACCTCTCCGTCATCAGTATCAGGCTCCTCTTCTAATATTCCTCCATAATCTATTTTAGTAAAATCCTCATCCAACTTGTAGACTTGTGCACTTGCAGGAATTGCACTGCCTTCCGTGTCGCTTATATCAATGGACTTTTCATCATCATCTTCAGTATCCTTATTAAAATTCTTTTTCTTAAGCACATCGGTAAATGTGTATATTTTTCCGAATATCTCATTCATCTCAACGTTATACTCCATAACATAGCTAACCTTATCCATAAAAAACTCTGTTATGGGTGAATTAAAATTCATAGCAGCACTCACAAGTAAAAAAATTAAAATTGAAGCTACGAACTGTTTAAAAATGGTAACAGCTAATCTATTATTGCTTTCACTATTTTTTTTCTTTCTTCTTTTATATGTGTTTCGACGTTGGTATGATCCTCTTGTCGTAGTATTATCCATTATTCTCATCCTTAGGTAAAGTATTTTATTATTACAAGTCCGGTATAAGGTCATTTTATAAGTACCTTTAACCTGATCATTTAAATTATATTAATTTATAAAAAATATATGCTAAAAAAATAACCAACTGTATAAGACCAAATTTATCGGTCATTATTACAGTTGGTTATTATAAAGTTTAAATTCTGATTTAATAGCTTGGATTTATCAATTCCCTCCAAGCCAAATCCCCTCTATCAAGACTCTTAATCAACATTTCAGCAGTAGCAACGTTTGTAGCAAATGGTATATTGTTTGTATCACAATGTTGTAAAAGCAATGCAATATCAGGCTCATGAGACTTAGGTGATACCGGATCCCTCAAAAAAATTACCAAATCAATTTCATTATAAGCTACCCTTGCAGCTATTTGCTGCTCGCCTAAAAGTCCGGGAGCACACATGTTGATATTTAGACCCGTCTGTTCCATGATCACCGATCCCGTTGTACCGGTAGCAATCAGACTATGAGATTGCAAAATACCTTTATAAGCTATACAGAACGCTACCATAAGCTCTTTCTTCGTATCATGGGCTATTAATGCTATATTCATTGAACTGTACCATCCATAAATTTCGCGTTTATTTTGTATATTAAATACGATTAATCTTTTACATTTATCTCCGCTAAATGTAAGATTAATAACGTATTTAATATAGTTAATTATTTACCACTATTTTTTACATTCCTTATGGGTATATTAGCAACCAATGCAGGAACAACGCTATCTCCATCATCGCCTTTTGTCCTGGTAATTTGTAAATCTAAAGCACCCTCGTCTATTTCCATATAATTTTGAATCACTTTAATTATTTCACCTTTTACCATTTCAAGAAACTGAGGAGAAACATTCGCCCTGTCGTGAATCAAAACGAGCTTTAATCTCTCTTTTGCAACGTCTTTTGATGTCTTTGATCTACCAAACAACTTTGCCAAATCCAATAACATATGTTTCCCTCCTTTTAATTAGCTTTCAGCCCTAATAGTTTTTTAAGTCTGACAACAAAACCTTCATCTGTTTCCAAATTAAGCAAAGGAATCTCTTCTCCTAATATCCTTCTTGTAATATTCCTATAAGCCTCACCAGCCAATGATTTATTGTCGTTTACAGCAGGCTCCCCTCTATTTGTTGATACTACTATCTTTTCATCATCAGGAACCACCCCGATTATATCAATAGCAAGAATATCAACTATATCATCAATGGACATCATATCTCCACGTTTTACCATATCAGCTCTTACTCTGTTAATAAGCAACTTTGGGTTTCTAATCTCGTTAGCCTCCAATAGACCAATTATCCTATCGGCATCCCTTACCGCCGATACTTCCGGTGTAGTAACAACGATAGCTCTGTTTGCCCCTGCAATTGCATTTTTAAACCCCTGCTCTATACCTGCGGGACAATCTACAATAATAAAATCAAATTCAGCTCTGAGCTCATCACAAAGCTTAATCATTTGCTCAGGATTCACTGCCGACTTGTCTCTTGTCTGTGCAGCAGGAAGAAGATACAGACCGTCATAACGCTTGTCCTTTATTAAGGCCTGTTTTACTCTGCATGTACCTTCAACAACATCCACCAAGTCATAAACAATTCTATTTTCCAAACCCATTACAACATCAAGATTTCTTAGTCCTATATCGGTATCCACCAAAACTACTTTTTTACCTTTAAGTGCCAATCCGGTTCCAATATTGGCAGTTGTAGTTGTCTTACCAACCCCGCCTTTACCGGAAGTAATTACAATAACCTCACTCATTTATTTATCCCCCTAAAATAATATCCTTGAAAGTCGCTATTTTACATAAACATAAAGCACTTATATAACCCTCTTTAAGGAAATTATCTCTTTAAAACGCAACCTTAAATTATTAGATTATATTGAAATTATGATAAATCACAAATTAATTAAAATGATATGAACACAAATCACCCATATTAAAAATATATATTTCTTTTCATGTTTTGTCAATGAGGTATCCTTATTTATGTTGTGGCAGATATCTTTCAATATATACCGTGTTATCCTTGATATAAGCAATTTCAGGAATGAATGCGACAACAGCTTCCTTTTCATCCGGTGGTCTTGTAATAACATCGGCAATTCTTAACTGGGTAGGCTGCAAATTAAGTGCTGCTACCACAGCCTCCTTATTGCCGTCAGCACCTGCATGAACAATGCCACGCAGAGACCCCATTACAATTACATTTCCTGTTGCAACAACTTCCGCTCCGGGATTGACATCCCCCAAAACTATTATATTTCCATCAAAGCTCAATAATTGTCCTGATCTGAGGGTGCCTTTATGAAACCTGCATATTCCTTCATCAATACCTTTAAAGAATAAAATTTTCTTCATTTCAATCTTGTTTAAGGGCTTTGGCCTGGATTCCTTAACCTGCACCTGCTCTGTTTCACGGCTGAAGCTTTTGATTTTGGCACCGCTTTTGGATGTTAAAAGTTCTAAAAGCTTAGCCTCTTCCTCCTTAGAAAGTCTTCTGCCTCTATATCTTACGTCAAGAATAGCACCTTTAAAAAATTTTCCGGCAGCAGCTATCTTTTTTTCCATCTGAGTATAAATATTCCCAAAAGCTTCATCTTCTTTAAGAATAACTGTAAGACCATTTACAGTACCCTTAAACAATACACTACTTTCCTCCATCCATGATACCCCCATAGTATTATATATTATACGGAACAAAACCATTGAGGTTTTGTCAGTCAACTTATAAATTATATCAAAACCATTTATACTTTTCTATCTGGTAAATTCAATTTGACTTGATTTTAATTTATCGTCCGACCTTGCCGAACCTGAGAGATTAAAATATTCTTTCAATATATCTACCGCAATTGGTGCAGTATTAGCCCCCCATGCACCATTCTCCACCACAACGGCAATTGCAATCTGAGGCTTTTCAGCTGGAGCAAAGCAAACAAACAATGCATTGGATGACTTTGTCTTTTCATAACCGGTTTCAGCTGTTCCTGTTTTACCGGCAACATTAATGGGGAAATTCCTGAATGTAGATACCGCAGTACCGTTTTCCTGCATGGTAACAGCTTTCATCCCCTCTATTACAGAATTTAGGGTTTCCTGTTTAACGGGAATCTTTGTGTATTCCGGATCATTTTCCATGACTGTGGATCCGTCGTACTTGATAACCTTTTTAATAAGGTGTGGTCTCATGAGCTTGCCCCCATTTGCTATGGCCGAAATATAATTCACCAACTGCAAAGGCGTAAAGCTATTGTATATCTGGCCTATGGAAGCCTGTGCGGTGTCTGCACCCCACCAATCCTCAGTCCTTCCGAAAATACGTTTAAAATCTTCTGACTTTTTATATTCCCTAGATGCAAGAACACCCTTTTCTTCGCCCAATAAATCTATTCCCGTTTTTCGTCCCAAACCAAACAGGGAACCCCATTTACTGATATTGTCTATACCTGTTTGATAACCAAGCTTCTCAAAATAAATGTTGCATGAAGTTTCCAATGCACTCTTTAATGTAAGGTCTCCATGACCATGTTTAAACTCAAGGCATTTAAACTCCCAGCCGTCCACCTTAAAGTATCCGGGGTCATTTATAACATTCCTTTGAGGCGAAATCACACCGGTTTCCAGACCTGCTATTGAGGTAAGAGGCTTAAAGGTTGATCCCGGAGCATATAGTCCTTTTACAACCCTGTTATAAGTAGGTGCCAGTTTTGCCAATTCATAATTCTTTGTATCGTAGTACTCGTTAATTTTCTGCTGAGCTTCCTTGTCATCAGGCTTTGCAACAAAGTTTGACGGGTCATAGCTGGGATAACTGGCCATGGCCAGGATTTCACCTGTATTTACATCCATAGCTACTGCAGCCCCTGTCTTTGCATCTCCAAAATTCTTTTTACCGTCAGCCTGGCTTCTGATTACCTCCAAATTCCTTTCAATGGATTCCATGGCAACCCTCTGCAAATTCATATCCAGAGTAAGCTTGACAGTGCTGCCCGGTATTGCAGGATTTGTCTCTAACTCCTCAGTAAGTCTTCCTGCAATGTCCACCTCAACCTTCTTCTGTCCGGCTTTTCCTCTTAGGTATGGCTCTGCAAAGGCCTCAATACCCATCTTGCCTACAAGCTCATCCTGCCTGTAGCCTTCTTCCTTCAATTTTTTGTATTCTTCTTCATCCATTGGCCTAACAAACCCTACTACATGTCCCGCTGTTTCCCCCATGGTATACTTTCTGAAGGTTTCAACATCAGTATATATCCCAGGGAACTCATGGTGCCTCTCTTCCAATTCTGCAACCGTTTCCCTGCTGACATCCTTTGCAAGGCTTAGTGATGTAAGGGAAGTAAAGCCTCTTATGAGCATCTCATATTTAATGCACATTATCTTATATGTATCCTCAACAGAATACTTTTCATCAATTTCAAACTTTTTTCTTAAAAACTGGAATGTGCCCTCAGGAGTAGACAGTAAATCAGTATTTTTCTTGTTAGGATCCATATCCTTTTTCCAACTCTCCATTTTCTTGCTGGAGTCGCTAATCGCAGATCCATATGCAAAGGGATTGATTTTTAGGTACTTTTCCAGACTTTTATCATAGTTGTCGCCGTTCTTTTCAAATATATTGACAAGCTTTAAAATCATCTCATTTCTTTCGTCATTATCCATTTTGGTCTTTATGATCTGAATGGTATAACCAACCCTGTTAACAGCAAGTGGAACCCCATACCTGTCCACAATATTTCCCCTAGGTGCAGATACTCTTCTTACATTGGGCAATTTCCTCTGAGATTCTTCATCATACTTTTTACCGTTTATTATCTGCAAATTTACCAATTGAACCAATATTATGGCACCGAACAATATAAAGAACATTGCTAAAAGATTGTATCTGTCTTTGAAAAATTCTTTCACTTTCATAAGCATCACCCTTTTATATTTTTAACCACTAATATTTTCTTAACAATTTCTGTGCTTTATTTATCCTTCTGTCCGCTCTGACCACTATATAAAATATTAGTATAGCTGAAGCTGTATTATATAATGCTTCTGGAAATATAATTTTAGTAAAGGAGTTTATATAATCGGTATTTCCTTTAAGAAAAACGCCAAAAAAATATACAACTGTTTCATATACAATGCTAGATGAAAAAGTAAAAAATAAGGCCACAAAGATATTATCCCTGTATATTCTCTTGTTCAGCGAACCTACAACAAGACCGAGGTACATACCAAGTAAAGCATAAAACCCAATGACTTTGCCCGATACTATGTCCCACGTCAAGCCTGCAAAAAAGCCGTTAACAGCTCCTTCAAGGTTTCCCCTGAGCAATGCAACACTGACAATAAAAACCAGCAGCAGGTTGGGCTTTATATTATTAATTTCTATATATTCCAAAATGGTTGTTTGCAGTAATAAGAATATGATTATTCCTGAAGCTGCAAAAACAATGCGTGACCTCATATTATCTACCTATTAAATTTATTTTTTACTCTTTAAAACAAAAACATCTTCAAGCCTGTTAAAATCCACGGCCGGCTCAATTATAGCATATCTGTCAAGCTCATTGTTTACCTGTCTTATTTCCTTTATTTCACCAATTTTAATGCCTTTTGGAAATATTCCTCCTACGCCTGATGTCTCAACACTATCTCCAACTGCAATGTCAACACCGGGATCTATGTTATACATTTTACATAATCCTTGATCCCTGAGGGTTATATCACCTTTTACATCTACTAATCCCCTGTTCTTGGTAAGTCTTGCACTTACTGAACTATCAATATCTATTATTGAGATAACCTTAGCAGAAAAAGGCCCTGATACCATTACCCTTCCTACGAGGCCTTTACTTGCCACAACTACACTGTTATTATTAACAGCATTGGTGCTTCCTTTATCTATAGTAAAGATATTAAACCAATTACCAGGATCCTTTGCAATAATGTTGGTACTTATATAATCAAACTCCTTTAGCTGATTTTTAATGTTTAAAGCCTCCAATAACATATCATTCCTGGTCTTTAGCTCCTTAAGGTCTTCATTTTCCTTTTCCAACTCATCAATTCTTTTCTTAAGATTATCATTTTCTTCCCTGATCTTTTTGTTATCATTAAAGTAAGATAAAGTTCTGTCAACTTTATTTCCGGTAAACGTCAATACGTTTTGGATAGGTGAGACAATGGTATTAAAGAGATTGCCAAACCAACCAAGCTTGCTATTATATTTTGAAGTAATACCCATTACAATAAACAAAACAATAGTCACTAATAAAATTATAAAAGGTTTTTTCTTTAAAAGGTGCAGCAAATAACGCCCCTCCTTCATGCTCTCACAAAATATTCCTCAATGGCCAAAACTTGTTATTTCAATTTCTTAGGTGTAATAAGAACTTTTCTCAATGTCTCAATTTCTTCTAAGACCTTGCCTGAACCCATAGCAACACAATCCAAAGGGTTTTCTGCAATAGAAACAGGCATGCCTGTCTCCTCTCTTATGAGTCTGTCAAGTCCGCTTAAAAGTGCACCTCCGCCTGTCAAGGTTATACCCCTGTCCATAATATCTGCTGCAAGCTCGGGTGGAGTTTTTTCAAGAGTGTATTTAATTGAATCCACAATAGAATTTATGGGTTCCTTTATAGCTTCGGTGATCTCTGATGATGTAATCTTAATATTTTTAGGAAGGCCTGTTATAAGGTCTCTTCCCCTTATCTCCAGGGACTCATCCTTAGGCTTTAAATACGCTGCTCCTATGTTCACTTTTATTTCTTCCGCTGTTCTCTCACCTATCATGAGATTATATTCCTTTTTTATATAATGTACAATTGCTTCATCCAATTCATCCCCTGCTATTCTAAGAGATTTACTTGTTACTATACCACCAAGGGATATGACCGCTACCTCACTTGTTCCGCCTCCAATATCAACAACCATACTTCCGGAAGGCTCTTCCACCGGTAGATTTGCACCTATAGCAGCAGCCATAGGCTCCTCTATAAGGTATGCCTCCTTTGCACCTGCAGAAATAGTAGCTTCTTCAACAGCCCTTTTTTCAACCTCCGTTACTCCGGAGGGAACACAAATTACAACCCTTGGCTTGCTTAAAAACCCTTTTGACATTGCTCTTTTTATGAAATATTTCAACATGCTTTGTGTTATATCAAAATCTGCTATAACGCCATCCTTCATCGGTCTGATTGCTACAATATTGCCGGGTGTCCTACCTATCATACTTTTAGCTGCATCACCAACAGCCAAAATATCGCCTGTACGTTGGTTAACCGCCACAACAGACGGCTCCCTGACGATAATTCCTTTTCCTTTCACATGTACAAGTGTATTTGCCGTGCCTAAATCTATACCTATATCTCTTGCTAAAAAGCCCATTACCTTTTCTCCTCCCATAACCACTTCAAATTTAACCCTTATGAATATTGAAAATACAACCCCAATTATTCCATATCTGGCTTTACTGCTACATATCACCCATCAGTAGGTCAATATCGAATTTTTTCATCATAGTATTCAATTTACTAAGAGGAAGCCCTACAACATTGAAATAGCATCCCTCAATTCTCTCAACAATCATGGCACCAAGACCCTGAATACCATATGAACCTGCTTTATCCATTGGCTCTCCAGACTTTATATAAGCCTTGATTTCCATATCCGATAAACTTGTCATTTTCACAAGAGTTTTTTCATAATCCATAACCTCTGCTTTGCTTTCTGAATCAATTATTGCTACGCCCGTTATAACTTCGTGCCACTGCCCTTGCAAAGCCTTAAGCATTTTAAATGCTTCATTTTCATCTGTCGGTTTACCCATGATTCCGTCTTTTACCACAACTGTATCTGCTGCTATGACCAGAGAGCTTTTAGATGCTTTACTTGCTACATCAAGAGCCTTCTTACGAGCAATATCAACAGTATAACTCTCAGGCTCCAAATTCCCTACATTAACTTCATCAATATCTGCCGGCATTACCCTAAACTCAAGCCCGATTCTTTTTAAAAGCTCCAACCGCCTTGGTGATGCGGATGCAAGTATTATATCCTTCATATATATCCTCATAAATCTATACTATTCTTGGTAAATTGGTTTACAATAAAATAACTTTTATACTTAGTATTACTTTATCATCAAACCATATTATATCTATTTAATACATAATTTTCAACAATGCTATAAATATTTCGAAAATATATTAAATTCGATTAATCTTTTACATTTATCTATCGCAAAATTCCGTTAAAGCGTTCGTTATTTTGCTCTGCTAAATGTAAAATTAATATCGTATTTAATGTAGTTTGATGTAATTATACTATTTGACCGTTTATATTAAAATGGGAATTAAAACCATCATCTATAAAACAACTTTTAATGAATGGATTCTTTCACCTTTGCTGCAATATGGTCGAATTTGTCTAAAATCATACTCATATCCGACATATTCAATTCTTCAATCTGTACGTTATTAAATCCTGCCTGTTTTAGAAATTCTTTTCTGAAGGATTCGTTATCAGGGTCTATCCCTGATGTTTTCATCTTCATTTTGAGGTAATTAACCTGTCTTGCTGTAGCTTTTTTATTTATTGCTGCTTCACTTTCTGTATTCTTCGAAATATTGGCTGGTGGATTAACAGGTTGCACATTTACAGATTGTGAATGGATTTTAGCCTGGACCTTATTAAACTCTTCATCTAGAAGCTTTACCTCTCCTGGTAACAGCCAGTCATTTTCTCCCATAAGCTTTCTTATAACCCTGTCACAAGCACCTGTGATTGTCTTTTCAAGTCCAAACTCCTTATCATCAATTAATTCCTTTGCAATAAAAAATTTTTCTTTATCCGTTAAAATAAGATCCATATCATTCTTAATCCTTGGTTTATTATTGTCTCTCAATACCCTTCCATTTTCATCTTTGACTAAGCTTTTAGCCTCAATTTTTTCTGCTACATAATTCTGATATCTGTTAAAAAAGTCCAAATGTTTTCCATCTACAATTGTTTGTCCGCTGTTTAAATCTTTTCCTACAACTTTTATAAGATATGTAGGTAATTCTACCAAACCTACACCTGGAAACTCTTCTTTATTTTCCCTCAATATATTAATTTCTATACTTTCAATCGATATCCCCTTTTCCTTAGCCTTTTTAAAAAGCCCCTCCGCCTTATATCTCAATTCACCGCTACCGCCTCTATAAAAGTCTTTATCCCTAGAGTAAACTACTTCAGCTGTTTTTATATTATCTACATGAAGTTGATTTTCATTGCTATCAAGCATATTAAATACCCTCCAAATAAATTGTCAATCTTCCTTTATTATTATTTGATTAAATAAATGATAATAGTAAAGTTTTTATTGTATAGACTTGAAATAGGTGACAATTTAAATTATATTAAATGCGCTTAATCTTTTACATTTATCTATCGCAAAATTCCGTTAAAGCGTTCGTTATTTTGCTCTGCTAAATGTAAGATTAATAATGCATTTAATATAAGTAAAATCATTTAAATCACATCAATTAATTTTTACTTTTCATTTTACATTCTATTATCTTGCTATACATAAATAAATTTATTAATGTTAATTTTTTTTACTTCTCTTTTTTATGTTTTGGAAGTATAATATATTTAAGCATATTAATCAATTAAAGAAATAAAGAAATGCAAATACTGTCAAGTAAATACACAATATATATAAATTACGAACTATTAAATATATTATTTTCTATAATATATAATACATTATTTGATTCCCCAACACAAAAATATGTTATTAGATTGTGGTGATGCGTATGAAGATAGAAAAAATAAATGAAAACAAAATAAAAGTCACAATATCGAAAGATGATTTGGAAAAAAGGAATATAGATTTATCCACCCTTAATTATAATTCCCCTGCAACGCAGGAATTATTCTGGGATATGATGGAGCAGGCAGAAATTGAATATGGTTTTAATTCTTCCGATTCCCAGCTTTGCATTGAAGCAACCCCGGATTCTACGGATGGTTTTATAATAACAATAACAAGAATTGATGAAGATAATGATTTTGAGTCTATTCAGAAATACATCAAGAACAGATTCAAAAAGTCCGATTTAAGAGCTAAAAGAAAAAACAAAAAGATTTGCTCTTCAGTTTTGATATATTCATTTAGTACATTTGAAGATATACTGGCACTTGCAAACAAAATATCTTCGATTTACTCAGGTGAAAGCACACTATATAAATACAAAAATTTTTATTATTTAGTACTGGCACGATACAGTTTTGAAAATACTGACACTAGAGCCATAGATGCTGTGATGAGTGAATTTGGAAGAAAAGTTAATAATGCAGCATTTTACGAGGGATACCTCAATGAATACGGTACAAAAATTGTGGAATACAATGCCCTTGAAACAATACAGTCCTATTTTTAATTGTATAATTTATATGTTACTTAAAGCATAAATGAAAATTAACTTCCGCTTTTTAAGCATGTGTTGACAGGTTAAGTCAATGCATTAGTGAAAATTATATCGGAAGTTATTTTTATTTCGGATCATAACTTTGCTTTTTATTCTCACTTCCAATTTGTACTATAGAATCCGACGGCTTATATTTTTGCTTATAAAGCTCTTTCCTATCAACAACTACACCTGCTTTTTCAGTTTGAAGACTAACCTTTACCAATACTCCTTCCTTTCCTCTGCTAATAACCTTTTTATGTCCCTGATCAAGGCTCTCATCCTCAACATTAATAACCGACTGGGGATATCTATCCTCAATGTCAATCTTCAAGTTGTTAACTATAGACTTATCTTTTTTTTTACCTGCTATACTTACAGTTATCTTATTATTCTTTACTGATGAAAAAATCATAATTGGACTTTCCATGCTGTTAACAAATTTGAAATCAATGGTATCTCCAAAAACCACAACATCCAAACCAGGTTCAATATAATCCACTGCATATTCATGAGAAACTCTTGTTACACCTGATCTGTCAATATCAGTTAACAATAGGGCTGCATACAAAGTCGATGCCACCTGATTATATCCCTCATTATTTTTTTCCATAAGTTCTTTTTCTTTCCTTATATAATTATTAAATGAAAACTCAACCGGCTTATTTCTGCTGTCCGCTGAACCATTTAGCCATACCTTATTGATAGCTTTGACTGCAAGCTTAATATACTCTTCATTTTCTTTTGATTTTATTTCTGTAGAATAGGTAGCTATGATATCCTCAATGTCCTCTAGCTTCTCCTGTGAAAATTCAGGATTAACAGTATTGATTTCATAGTTATCTTTATAATCAAATACTATTGTAGCATTTACATCTTCCGATATTGATCTTGTTATTTTTTCAATTGAGTTTTCAATATTGAGATTAATACCCAATTCACTGACATCCTTTGTAAGTTTTCCATTCAAAAGATAAATATTTGCATTCTTTGGCTTCTTTTCTATGAGAGCTGCAAGGGACATGAGATTTTTCTTAAGCTTGTCATGATTGAATTCTATATTCAGTGGTGCTTTAATTTTTTTGGGAATAAAATAACTAAATATCACCCTCTCGAAAGCATTACGACCCTTTTGGGAAATTGCAAAATCCACTGTTTCCTGTGCTTTTAGAGACATCTCTATTTCAGAATATTTTATTTTAAAGCTTTTACGTGTATTTTGCACTTCATAATCAATATTAGCATAATCATTTTTAAATATGTTACCATAGTATTCTTCCAGCTTTTGTATTGCTTCCTGCTCCGACATCCTCCCTATGTCAATTTGCCCAATACTTATACCGGGAGGAAGCTGATCCTTGGTTAAAAAGCTTACAACCAAAAATCCTATCGTTGATACTAATGCCGTTATAAGAAATAGTGCAAAAGTTAATACTATAGCAAATTTCCACCTTTTCAACTAAGTCACTCCCAAATATAATTGTTTGTAAAGGATGAAAAAACTTTATACTTTAGTTAAAGTATAAAGTTTTTAATCCGCCTTTCAATTATTAAATATAACAAAACTACCATTATCAAGCCTTATTGTTCATAACCAACTCTATAAGTCTCCCATTGTTTTTTGCTATATCTATTATATCTTCGCTTATAATATCTCCAGAATCGACTATAACCTTGCCTACGTTATCAGTTATAGTTTTGGTTGCTTTTCTTCCTTTAAGATACTGTCTTTGACGTTGTTCAAACAAACTTTGGGTACTAGTTTTGAGCTTGGAATCTGTATTGATATACCCTTGATTTTCAGTATTATTTTTTACTTCCTGCTCATTTATAGCATCATATATCGCTTCTTCATTGAATATAATCTTTTCGTTCTGAAAACTATCTGTTTCATCACTTCCACTTAAATCTGTTTCAGCAACAATATCTTGTACGGATTGATTATCGTTAAATATACTTTTATCTACATCGGAAGTGTATATGATATTTTCTTGTTTAATACCGTCATCCGGTTCCTGAGCTTTATTAAACAAAGCATCTCCTTCTTTAGCTATCAGCTCATCTATATCAGCAGACAATTCATCTATAGCCTTATTGATAATGTTAACATCATCTTCAATAGAATCCTTATCTATATTGTCCAAATTTTTTTTTTGCCGTTCATGTTGACTCTCTACAGAACTTAGCTGGGAGAAGTTATCTAACAACTTGCTTTCAACCTCTTCTGCAACAACAACCAAATTTTTCCCAAAAGTTATTACATTGTTCCTTGGAATTATTCTTACATTTTTATGAGTTATATCGGCAATATACTCAAGTCCGGTAATCCTGCAGTTATTGTCTTCATCAAAGAAAAAGTCTCCGATTTCTCCAATTAACCGTCCTTTTTTAGTAAGAACCTTAGAACCTTTTACCTGAATATTTTTCTGCAGTAAGTCTATTGCAGCGGGTATTCTGCCAATATCATTTATAGAACTATCGCTTTCTATAGTTAGTGCATATTCACCCATTCCTAAAACGCTTGAGGTAGAAATAACCCGTGCACTCAATATCTGAATCCCGCTGTCTACAATGATGTAATCCACTGTACCTTCATCAGCGTTTACCAGAATACTTTTTACTTTACCTACTTCAACTCCATCAGAAATGCTAATTATGGGTGTTACGGGACAAAATATTTATCAGTAAATCGTTGAAAATAGGACACGATACGCTTCAGTAAATGGTTGTAAAAGGGTAAGGAACCACCCATTACCCTTTTAAATCTGATAAAATATCAGAATAT
>Ga0255341_1003049_pt1 | contig 19520 bp, 8 predicted proteins | sample wastewater_treat_8_FD_192418 | JGI IMG/M metagenome (GOLD analysis project Ga0255341, IMG submission 192418) | Wastewater microbial communities from Lulu Island WWTP, Vancouver, Canada - plant12 | ecosystem: Engineered > WWTP > Wastewater > Unclassified | place: Canada: Vancouver, British...
GATTCATGGACTCCAAAGGCAGTAAAAGAAAGGGCAATTATGACACAGAAAAAGACTCATCAAAGTAAGAAAGCAAATGGCGTGACGAAAGCCGCTACGGTAAGATTAGCAAATGGCTTGACAGGATGGTGCTGTTTTCGGCGATTTTTTCCATGTTGATTATGCTGTACACTGTGAGGTGGGTCACTTTATTTATATGGTGTATACTGGATTTTCCTTGCCACGCTCCTTAATACTATACACAGTATTCGCTCATCAGAAATCGCGGTTAATTGGTGTAATGTCTTGGTGAGAGGTTATAATAAAATTAATTGACTTTATAAAAGAGGCCGGATAATATAGAAAACGGAAGGCTGCCCATTTTCAGAGGGAGATATTATGAATTTTACTGAAAACCAAAAGAAAGCAATTCAGGCGAACCGCCCTGTCGTCGGAGTTTCAGCGGGAGCGGGCTCCGGGAAAACAGCGATTCTGGTGGAGCGAATTGTTTATCTTTTATCGAACCATGAACTCTGGGGTGGCGTCCAGCCCGGACTCAACCGTATCGCCGCCATTACCTTTACGGACAAGGCAGCCGCTGAAATGAAGGCGCGCCTTCGTCGGCGCTTTAAACAGGAAGTGCAAGGTTGTGCACATCCGGATCGGATGCTTTTCTGGCGCAGCATGGAACATCAGGTGGAAAGTGCTCATATTTCGACCATTCACTCTTTTTGCGCGGCTGTTTTGCGTGAAAATGCGCTGCATTTCAACCGGGATCCTGATTGGAAGGTGTTGAAAGAAGTAGAAGCAGCCCGTGCCATCGAAGGAGCGATTACGGACACGCTGAACGCCCTGCTGGAACAGAATGATCCGTCTGCATGCCGTTTGGCTCTGCAGATGAGCCGTCAGGAGATTAAGAGTGTTTTAAAAAAAATGCTGTTGAACCGGTGGGATTATCTTGCAGTATGGGAAGACATGCCTGTGGAGAGTGCGGATCAGCTGTTCGACCGATGGGAAAAGTCTTTTCCGTTGCTGTACAGAAGTTTTCTTCAGAAGCTGAAGCATGCGCCGCAGCTTGACTATTTTTTATCGGCATTGCAGGAGTTTGACGGTGCCAGCCTGAATCCTTCCGACGTGCGGGAGAAGGCGCGGGCTTCCTATATACGGGCGCTGACAGCCATAAAACTCGGACAGGAAGACAGTGAGATTTTTCTGAATGAGATAAATCGGGACTTTCTGGATTTGCGGCATTCATCAAAGGGCTGGGATAAGGAGCTTTTCAAGGCGCTGGGTGTTGTTTTGGGTCAAACCAGAGATTGGATCAAGGAACAGGTATTATGTCCCGAGCGGCTTTATGATTCTATGATGCGCAGTGCAGAGAATACCTTTGACTTCTGGGTGCTTTTCCGGAAAGCCAATGAAAAGGTTCAGCAGATCAGAAATGCCACAGCTTCTCTGGACTTTGATGATATGATCAATGAAACACTGTATTTCCTTAAGAGCGATCCGGATCTTTGCCGTCGGATAGCCCTGTCTTATTCTTTCCTGCTCATCGATGAATTCCAGGATACGGACAGTCGCCAGCTGTCTATTGCGCGCATGCTGGCGGATGTGGCCGGAGGGCCGTCGCTTTTTTACGTCGGTGATGCGAAACAATCCATTTATCTTTTCCGTGGTGCCGATGTTTCGTTATTCAACGGAGAAATGGGGAGAGATTCCCATGCCGTGTCCATGCAGGATAACTTCCGCACCCTTCCGGATGTGCTGCATTTTGTGAATGACTTTTTCGTTCGTAGTAATCTGCTGAGCTCCGTGGAAGCATACGGAGGGATGGCGCCGCAGCGTACTCCGTTGAAAGAATGCCGGGTGGAATGTTTCATAACCGAATCCAAGGAAAATGTGGAGATGCGGCGCCGTGCGGAGGCGGCATTCATTGCCGGTCGCATAGCTGAAATGTGCGGGGGCGAAACAGCCGTGCAGGTGCGGTGCAGCAACGACCGGGACATGCGTCCGGCATCTTATGACGATATTGTGCTCCTTTTCCGGCGTGGTTCCCAGATTCACTTTTTTGAATCAGCACTGCGCGCTGCGCGAATTCCGTACAATCGCATCGCGGGCGAGGGTTTTTTCAAGCGTCGCGAAGTGCTGGATGTCATTGCCATGCTGAAATGGGTTCTTGATCCCTGGGACGAAGAGGCGATGCTTGGCGTTCTGCGCAGTCCTTTTGTCGGGCTGTCCGATGAAGATCTGATGTCTCTTGCCCGGACAGAAAAAGGACTTGCCGCTTCTTTTCATGACGACACATCCGATCCTTTGCTGAAGCATCCGGAACGTCTGGCGCAAGGGCGCCTCCTGTTCCGGGATTTATACCGCCGGCGCGAGTGGCCGCCTGCGCGATGGCTGGACAGGCTTTTATCGTTGACCTGCTATGAGTCTGTGCTTATGGATCACCGGATGGGTCTGCAGCGGGTGTCCAACCTTCGTAAGTTGAGGAAAATGGCGGAAAATTTCAGCCAGACAGATCTTGATGTTCTGACCGCATTTGTGGAATACCTGGAAGAGCAGTCTGTTCGTGAGCTGAAAGAGGGAGAGGCAGAGCTGCAATCCAAAGGGATGGGAGCGGTCACCATCATGACCGTCCATAAAGCGAAAGGACTGGAGTTTCCTGTTGTCTTTCTTCCGGACTTGGACGTCGGCACACGCAGCGACACAAGGGACAAGATTGTTTTTTTTCGGGATAATGACTTTGCCGTACAGTTCAGCGGTGGTCGCCGCGGTTTTGAAGACAGTGGTTTCTATCAACTGTTGCGCCGCATCAATCGATTGGACAATCAATTGGAGCTCGCACGTATTCTTTATGTCGCCATGACCCGTGCCCGGGACTACCTTGTGCTGTGCAGCCAGGCTGACGCAACTCTTTTCACCTGGGCGGGCATACTGAACAGGATGTATGCTCTGCCAGACAGAGCAGACGGAGAGGTGCTTTGTGATGACAACTGGCAGCTTCGCATACGGCGGGAGCAGCCGATTCAGCCTTATATAACACCTGAGAGAAAGGAGTATCCGGTTCCGGATGAAGACAGGATTCTTGCCCGTCTTCAGAGCCCGGCGAATGAGGAGCAGGCAAAGAGATGCATTTCTGTGTCGGCTCTGCTCGACATTATGGGCTTCGGCGAGGATCAGGAGGAGGCAAAACGGAACGAGTTCAGAGAAGCATCCGAGTTTTCGGAAGGAGAAGACAGCAGCGCTCTGATTGTGAAACGTGCCGCCGCCATGGATCGCGGAACTCTTTTTCACCGGATTTTTGAATTATGGGATTTCAAGAAAGACCTGCTGCCCCCCCTGGATGAATTAATTCATGAGTCCGGTCTTGATTTTAGGGAGGCGAAGGAATTTCGGGCAACTATGGAAGAAGCGATAGCCGTTTTTCGGCGCTCAGACAGCTGGCGACTTTTTTCCGGTGCAGGCTCCATAGAAAGAGAAATGCCTTTTTTGCTGAAACTTGATGATTGCCTCCTCAAAGGTGTGATAGATGCTGTAATAGACCAGCGCATTATTGTCGATTATAAAACAGGGCATGCGCATCCGGACAGCCGGGAGCGATACAGGACGCAGGTGATGCTCTATGGTGCGGCACTTTGGAAAATTCGTGGTATACTTCCTGCGAAAGGTCTGTTGTGGTATGTGGATCAGGGATTCAGCGAAGAGTTTTCCATATGTCCTGCTGATCTGGAAGAAGTGATGCGGTGTGTGTCGTTAAATCTGCAAAAGTGCTGAGGGTGTGTGATAAACAAGAGATACAGAAGACTGTTTACAGGCGACTTGACCTGAGCGACAGTTTACCGCATAATTATACATGGAGAGGGTGGCTGATTTTCAGCCCGCATTCTTCAGAGTATATGGAGACGAGGGTCGCGGTAAAAGTAATACAAAGCGCTGGCAGAGCGCCGGTAAGGGCTTGATAACGTGCTTCCTTTTTCACGTTTTAAAAAAGAAGCGGTGATGATTCGCCGCATATTCAAGGGAGAACCGGAAGCGTACCGCCTGCTGATTGAGCGGTATCAGCCTATGGCTTATGCCATAGCGATGGCAAATTCCGGAAGCGTATTTCTGGCGGACAAAATTACAGCGGCCGCTTTTGAGAGCGGTTACGGCCGTCTGATTTCTCTTACGGATCCGCGCAAGCTCGGGCAATTAATGTGCGGTCTTGCACATCAGGAATCCGAAAATCTTCTTTCCCGCCGCGCCACCAACTGGAATATCCCCCGGACACGCCTGGAAGTCGCCCCTGTCGACCTGCAATGGATTCAGACGGAATTGATAGAGCCTCTGATGGAGGAACTGGGTTCTTTCACGCTTCACGAACGGATGGGGATACTGCTGAACACCTTTGCCGGTCTCAATGCCCGTCAAATTGCCGATGTGCTTAAAATTGATCCGAAGGATGCGGCTGAAGATCTTGCCCGCACCCGGGAGAATGTGGAAAGCGCACTGCTGAAAGAAGTGCGGGCAGCACTGTATCCCGAGGTCAACAGCCGGGAACGTTTGGGTTCGATTATTTCTACCGTGGGCGGTCGTGATGCAGCAGATAAGGCGATGAGCAAAAGCCGGTTGGGGCGGCGTAAAAGCCGGAAAGTTCCTCTGGTCCTTACCGCCTGCACCTTTATCGTGATAGGCATTTCCGCCTATTTCGGCTATCATGCTTTCAACGGGGCAGTGCTGGAACAGCAGCCGAATATTCCTTCCTCTCCTGCGCCCACGAAGGAAAGCAGTCAAGAGCCTGCCACCACAGAGCCGCCGGCGAACCGCCCCGCACCTGTCAACTATTCTCTGATCGGTCGCGTAGTGGATAATCGTTTTCGCGAAGACGGTGTGGCAGGGGTGACGGTGAAAGTACAGGACAAGGAAGCTGTAACGGACTCCTACGGTGCTTTCGAATTGCGTGGTGTTGCCCGGGGAGAGCATCGCGTCTCCATTTCTTATGGGGACGAGATTCTCAAAAGCGATGTGCGTCTGCATACCAATGAGAAAAATCTGCCTATCGCTGTTGACCTGACAGATTCAGTGCCCACCCGTTTCACCATGATCGGACAAGTCACAGACCGGGCCACCGGACAGGTACTGAAAGATATAGAGCAGGCTTGCATTAAAGAAAACAGTTCGGTTCTGTTTCCTTTTATCCTCGATCTTTTCAAGAAAGAGAGGCACGAAGACGGTCGGGTACAGATCCGCCTGCTGACACCCGGCGAATATACGGCCTGGGTTCGTGCCAAAGGATATGCACCCCTCGCCGTGTCTTTTGTGATTGATGAGAATTGGGACCCTGAACGTGTTTTTGAATTTCCCCTCTACCGGGCGGCTTTGCTGGAAGGGGTCGTTTACAGCGCCAGCGAACTCAGTATCAGCGGAGCCGGCATCATGCCACGTGACGGTTCTCGTTTTAATCTGGTTTATTCCCGCTTTTCTTATGGAAACACGGATTCAAAAGGGCATTTTGCGCTTTATGACTTGCCGTTAGGTGTACACAACCTGCTTATTGGAAGCGAGGAACATGGTTCTGCCCGGGCGATTGTCGTGCTGGAGGCAGGAAAAACAACCACGATTCGCGCCCAGGTTCCCCATGCCAGTTCGTTCAGCGGCGACATAACGCTGCATGGCTTACCGGTTAAATTTAAAGAATTGCGGCGGCGGCAGGGCGGCAACAACGTGGATTTGCTTAAGAATGTTGTCTATCTGTCGCCGGGTCAGTATGAACTGCCTTTCACCCCTGAAGCTGTTCATTTTTGGGGATCTGTAGAGCCTTTGCCCGGGGATACCTGGTTTGAGCGGCGTATTGAGCAGGAATCTACCGTCGACCCATCGCAGCCAGTTTGGGTAGATTTTAATTTTAACGATGGAAAAGGCAGCGTTCAGGGCAATGTTTCTTTTCAGGGAAATATACCGCGCTCCGCTTTTGCGGAAGTGACTTTAGAAAAAGAAGATAGCCGGGAACTGGAAAAAATCTATTATGATCTCGGTACCAGTGGCTCTTATCGTGCAGAAAACTTACCGCTGCGAGCAGGTTCTGTCACTGTGTATGCTTCGGACAAAGCGTTGAGTCGGGATGACTTCTGGCAGAACCGCTCCCTTCTCAACAAAAAAACCGCTTCCTTCTCCCTGTCGGAAGGGAAGCCGGGCGCCCAGCTGAATTTTAATCTGTAACGCCAGCGTTTTCCCGAGCGCTTTTTTCTGTTCATCTTCTGCCAATGCCGCTGCGGATTGTTTGTCAAGACCGCTGGCTTGTGCTCTGCTTTCAACGCTATCGTTGCTTCCGGATACCTTCATTTCCATGGTCTTCTTCAGTGCATTTATTTTTGTGGCATCCGCCTTTATGGGTGAGGTTGTAGCACCCTCGCCTGATACCGGGATTGCCGAACCCGCTGTCCTGTCAGAAAAAGCAGTTATTGTGCTGCTTCAGGGTATGGGTCGGGGCCGTGCTTCTTTGTGGGTCCTTGATACCCGACTTCAGAGCGAGGGATATGAGACGCTGAACTTCCCCTATGTGGCACACAGCCGCTCCATTGAAGAGATGGCAGAGCAGTTCCATGATTTTCTGGACGAGAAGCTCGATAACAGACCTTATCATATCATCGCGCATTCTCTGGGCACAGTGGTTGTACGTGCCGCCTTTGGAAAAGAACTGCCTCCCGGGCTGGGCAGAGTCGTATTGATCGCACCTCCCAATAAACCGACAGAATTGCTTCGGGTTCTCAAAGAGAATCCGGTCTATCAGTGGTTTACAGGAAGCAGCGGTCAGCAGGTTGCCTCCGATGAGTTCTATGAGAAACTGCCGGTCCCGTCCGTGGAATTCGGGATTATTGCGGGCGACCGGGGTCATGAATTCACGCTAAGGGGCCCTAATGACGGTGTGATCACGGTCGAAAGCACCCGCCTTCCGGGAATGTCGGACTGGATTGTGACACCCCATGCCCACAATTTTCTGGCGAACAGCCGGCAGGTGGCAGCATTATGCCTTTCGTTTTTAAGACAGGGCTCTTTTGACCGGGCACTTACGGCGACTGATCTTCCCCGGAGCGAAGAGGAAACTCGGGACTCTGACGACGGCAGAGAAAGCTGAAAAAGCAATGAATATACTGATTATGGGTGCAGGAGCGCTGGGGAGTGTTGCCGGAGGATTTCTGGCAAACAAAGGGCATCACGTCAGTCTAATCGGGCGGCGCCTGCATATGGACACTGTCGCTTCGCAGGGTCTGCAAATACGGGGGATCTGGGGGGAGCATCGGGTAGAAGGCATGCATGTGTTATCGAAGCCCGAAGTGTTGCCATCCCTTTCTTTTGATCTGGTGCTGATGGCGGTCAAATCCTACGATACAGCGACTGCAGCCGATCTGATTGCTCCTTATGTGTCGGACAACACACTGATTTGCTCGTACCAGAACGGGCTCGGTAATGCTGAAGTGCTGGCACAGAAATTTGGATGGAACCGGGTAATCGGTGCCCGGGTCATTTTTGGTGCCCGAGTGTATGAGCCTGGCGCGGTGGAAGTGACGGTTATGGCGGCACCGACCGCATTGGGCGCTTATCCGGGCGGTCCGTCGAAGGAACGTATCGCCGTCATTGTGAAAGCCATGGCGGACGCCGGACTGCCTACTGTAATGACCGACGAAATCCGGACACTCTTATGGGAGAAAGTCGCTTATAACTGCGCATTAAATCCTCTTTCCGCATTGCTGGATGTGCCTTACGGTGCGCTGGCTGAAAGTTTCTATACCAGAACAGTTATGGCAGAAGTGATCGAGGAACTTTATGCGACAGCACACCGATTGCGCGTGCCACTGAAGCCTGACTGTTCCGATGCCTGGCTTGACCACTTCTATCAGAATTTGCTGCCGCCAACGGCCGCCCACTATGCCAGTATGCGGGAGGATCTCCTCAGGGGAAGGCGTACGGAGATAGACGCATTGAACGGTGCCATTGCCCGTTTCGGCAATGAACAGGGGATTTCCTGTCCAACAAATGCGCTTTTAACTGCTCTGGTGCACGCCCGTGAAAAAACACCGGCTTGTCCGTCCTCTTTGTGAGGGCGGAGCGCCACATTTTTTATTGCGTTAACAGCCTTCTTCTGATAAACTGAAGGTTTACAGTCTGAAACCGATGGCATGACCAGACTAAAAAAGGAGTATTGCCTTATGCGTCTTTTGCCCATGTTGATGAATGCTTTACTGCTGTCTGCACTGACCGTAACCGGAGCCGCAGCGGCTCTGAACGGAACAACGTTCAAAATTCAGGGCGGTGACAGGGATCAAACTCACATCCCGATAGAGGTGGCTGTGGATTGTGATGAAGTGCCGGCTTTTGTCACTGTTATAAATAAGGAAACGCAGGTGCGCTATCCGGCAACGGTACGAAACGGGCAGCTCTGCTTTATTGCCGATCTGGTGCCCGCACAGAAAGAATTGAGTGCTGTTGTTGAGACCGGCGAGCGGAGTGCGGATATGCCTTGGGGCGTACGCCTTTCCAGAAAAAGTGGTGCGGATCAGGTGGAAGTATTTATCGACGGAAAGCATTTTACGACCTATCATTACGGACCGGAATGGAAAAAACCTTTCCTCTGGCCGGTGAACAGTGAAGGCGGCGTGGGCGTGACCCGCGATTTTCCCGCGGAATTGGAGAGCACCCCCAGAAAAGACAGGGATCATCCGCACCAGAAATCGCTGTGGACAGCCTTTGGTGAAGTCAACGGCCAGGATCTCTGGGCGGAAGGAACCGGATCGGGTACACAAAAGACGGTGGAAGTGACCTTCGGTTCCGGCGATGCTTACGGCTGGATCAGCGCACGGAATGTGTGGGAAGATAAAGACGGGAAAGCGCTTCTGGACGAAAGCCGGGAGTATCGCTTTTATGCTGCGCCCGAGTCAGGCAGGCTGATTGATGTAAAAGTCACTTTTGCCGCCGCTTATGAAGACGTACTGTTCAGCGACACCAAGGAAGGAGGTATTGTTTCTCTTCGGATGCGGCCCGACATCTGCCACAGCAGTGCAGTCATTACGAATGCTTTGGGCGATGTCGGCGAAAATACAGCATGGGGCAAGCCATCGCCCTGGTGCGATTTCTCCGGGGAGATTCCTGGCGTGGGCTGGCGCGGTATCGCGGTTTTTGATCATCCGGATAATCTGAGGTACCCGACCTGCTGGCATGTGCGCAGTTACGGACTCATGGGCGCAAACCCCTTCGGTTATTCCTATTTTAATGAAAAAGAATATAACAGAGGGCTGATTCCGGAGAAGGGCGACTATACAATGGAAAAAGGAGCAGCTCTTGTGTTCCGCTACAGAGTGTTGATTCATAGCGGCACTGTTGCAGAGGCAGGCACAGCGGATCGGTACAGTGCGTACAGTCATCCGCCGGCGCTTTTGCCAAATTAATTTAAACTGTTTTGCCTTCGATATAAGCGGCAGCCGTATAACCACCGGGATACGGAAGCCGCTTGTTTTATCACTTCCGCACCCTTTAAACATTGGAGGTACATCTGTTTCGCCTATATGAAGACACTGAAGAAATTTCTAAGAAACATTTCGAAAGACACTCAGTTTGTAATGAAAATAAGGCATTTATCCTGATATCAAGTAGAACCATAAAATGATGTTTTCTCACATTTAGTGTAAATGATTTTTTGATGCCACCAGGCGGCGCCAGAATCAGTGTAACTAATGCAAGTAAAGGGAATGCGACAGCCCTTTAATCGCAAAAATTAAGGGCGTTCCAGCGCATGAAAAAGCAGGCATAAACATGTGAAATCGTATGAATATTAATCTGATAGCATTCATGAGGCCTTTATTGTAGGAAATCGCCCATAAACAAGACGATAATATTTATAGTGTTTTGCCAATAATATAGGATATGATATATTGTGCAGACCGTGTGTGATTAAAAGATGTCATATTTGCGTAAGTAACTTTTATTTCTCTTGCAGTTGAAAATATTTTGTACTTTATGGTAAAATGAATTCATCAATGCGGGAAAGGAACCTTTTGTTAAACTGAACGCTGTTCAGAAAAAGAGGCAATTTTACGATTAGTTTTCTTTAAGGGAATAAACATCTTTTAGAAACGGGTTTGCATGGAAGCAATGCCCGTTGTGTGTTAAATTTGAGTTTTTTTTGAGTAAGCGTTTTGGTTTTGATTCGTAGGAGACGTCTGCTCTGTGCCCCTTGTAGGGTATTGGGAGTTTCTGTTTTAAATTTGGGAGTTTCTGTTTTAAATAAAGTATGGATAGCCGCCATGCAGCCTGTTCGGGAGACAGGTGTGAGAGGCTTTTGGTGCAACAGCAAGGTTGAAAAGATGAGTACACACTGCCACCCCTCTACCACAGCAATCAAAAGAATCCTTACAACCACGTGGAGTCTGCTTCTTGTTGGGCTGCTTTTAATGCCCATTGCAGCCTTCGCTCAGACGTCGGTTGTTTTCGACAGTCCGGGAGCGACGCAGTTTGATGTCCCTGCCACGATCACGAAGATTACCGTGGAGGCCTGGGGCGCAGGTGGTCGCGGCTCGGCGCGAACCACCGGCAACAATGTTGCTCTTGCCGGCGGGGGCGGTGGTGCCTATTCCCGCAGCGAATTCACGGTGACGCCCGGCGATACCTTTGACTTGTATGTCGGTGCCGGCGCAACCAACACCTCTGCCGGAGGAGACTCCTGGTTCGGCTCTGTCAGCACCGTGATGGCAAAGGGGGGCGGCAGCGTAGCTAATAACAGCAATACACCTGGTGCGGGCGGTCTTGCGAGTGCCGGTGTCGGTACTGTGAAATTTAACGGCGGTACCGGCGCCCTGGGCACGGGTGGCAGCTTTGGCGGCGGTGGCGGCTCCTCCGGCGGTACAGCGGCAGCAGGTGTTTATCCTGATGGCACTACCACAGTTCGGACAGGCGGCACAGCTCCGGCGGGCGGCGGTGATGGCGGTGCCGGTGCTGCTTCCGGTGTGGTCGGGCAGGAAGGCGCTGCTCCCGGCGGCGGCGGCGGCGGCGGTTACCGAGCGGGCAGCGGTACTACTCAGGCACCGGGCAACGGCGCTCCCGGCCGTGTTGTTGTAACCTATGACTGTGCGATTTCTTCCGTAACTTTCGATGCTGTTGCTGATCCTGATGATGAAGTGTATCGCTGCGCTGCTGCCGAAACGGAGACCTATACGGTAACTGCTCCCGGTGCCACGACTCTGACTTATTCTCTTGATGCCGCCAGCCTTGCCGGCGGCAATACCATTGATTCTGCGACCGGCACGGTGACCTGGGATGCGGCCTGGGTGGGATTCAGTACTGTCACAGTGGAGGCTTCTTCTTCTGGCTGCGCTCTTACGGCCAACCTGCTTGTGCATACGGTTGCCCTGGTGCAGGCGCCTGTTTTTGATGCAGGCTCTACCGTCCAGAGATGCCGTGCGGCGGAAAGCATTGTTTATTCTGCGACAGCTCACCATGCTGATACGCTGGTTTACAGTCTTGATGCTGCCAGTCTTGCTGGTGGCAACACAATCGATAGCGCCACCGGTGAAGTGACCTTCGTCGCCACCTGGAGCGGCACATCTACTGTGACAGCAACCGCTACGGGCTGCGGCACCACTAAAACGGCTGATCTGACTGTGTTGACCGGTGCCCTGTTTGCCAATGACGATTATGTGGTCACACTGCAGGGCAATCTTGCTCATTTTAATGTGCTGGACAATGATCTTTGTAATATTGATGCCAGTTCGGTCACTCTTATCTCTTCTCCTATCGGCGGATTTGTCCAGGTAGGTGCCGGTGGCGAGATGACCTATGTCAGTTTTGGCGCTTTTGAGGGCTTGGATCAGTTCACCTATCAGGTCTGTACCCCGGCGCCGGTGCAATGCAAGCAGGCAACTGTGTATATTCAGGTGAACCCGGCGTTGGACGATCCCTGTTACGTTGCGAATAAGGCAAGTCTTTTTTATCTGCCTTATCCGGAAAATGAGACGCATCTTCGCCAGAGTCTGCTGAGTGCCGGGAGCCAGGCGATGAGCGGAGGTTCGAACGGCGGTACCGATGTAAGAACAGTGGTGAGTATTCTGGTGCCCTATCCCGGCACCCGTATTGTATATGACCATTGGGAAGACGGGTATGAGGCCGACAGTAATTTCCCGGTGCAGTCTACTACGGAAGTCTGGGGCGATGGTGATCTGACCAATGGTGTGGCACCTGGCTACCCCACGGATTTCATTCCCGGTGGCGGATATCTTATTATTGACAATACCTTCCCTTGGAATCGTTCCATTGTCACGATTGTCCCCGACGGAAAAGACAAGATTTCCTCCTCTTCTTCTATTATAGTGTCGAAAGTCTCGGGTGATGCGGCGCGCTTTGCCGTACAAAATGTGAAGACCAATGTCAGTGAGGAAAGCTATGCCGGCCAGCACTTTGTGCTGCCTTTCGGTGAAAACGTTACTGACGGCGGAACCTCCGCTTTCAGATACACAGGAATGTTTGTCCGAGCGTATGAAAACGGCACCGTGGTTGAACTGGACTATAACGGCGACGGTACAAACGATGTGACATCACCGACGCTGGATGAAGGGGACGTCTGGTTTTACCAGGGCACCGCAAGTTCTCCGGGTGTGGCGGGGGACGTCAACAACTCCAACGATATTAAAGCGGGTGCCCGTGTAACGGCATCGAAAGATGTGAGTGTTGATCTGGTCTTTGGCGGAATTGACAACTACGGTACGCGAAATATTGCCATTTATCCGAGCAACTATTACGGAGATAAGTATTACTCTCCTGTTTATTCGACCAATACTGATGCGCTAGCCTATGCTTTCTGCGCCTCCCCCCATTTTTAAACCACGAAGCGCCAAATTTAAGGTGGAAACTCCATCGCTAAGATTGAGTTATACAGGCCTTGGCTGCCTGCGCTTTTGAGATGCTTCCGTGTAGCGTAGCCCGTCCCCGAAGGGGCAGCCCGAAGGGCTGAGGGCGAAGCGAAGCGGAGGCATCTCAAAAAAATTAAACTTTCTTCACCTGCCAAAGTATACTTCGGCAGGCGTTTTCTTATCAATAGCCGAGTGAGGGCGTTCTTCGTTGTAGTAATGGAAGTACTTCTTCAAGCCTCTGTATAACGTCGCTCCATCGCAATAGCACATGGGGTAGATGTTCTCGTATTTCACCGTCCACCACAGTCGCTCGATAAAGGCATTATCCAGCGCCCGACCGCGTCCATCCATGCTGATCGCAATCTCATGGTCGAGCAGCAGATCGATAAACTCCTGACTCGTAAATTGGCTGCCCTGATCGGTATTGAATATTTCCGGAATACCGTAAATCAGAGCCTGTTCCAAGGCAGACACACAAAATGTGCTCTCCAGTGAATTCGACAATTCCCAGGCAAGAACAAAGCGGCTGTGCCAATCCATCACAGCCGTCAGATACATGAATCCTTTTTGCATGGGGATATAAGTGATATCGGTGCTCCATACCTGATTAATCCGTTCAATCTCGAGATTGCGCAATAAATACGGGTATATTACATGACCTGGAGCAGGCTTGCTGGTATGAGGCCCAGGGGTAACAGCCTGCAATCCCATTTGGCGCATCAGCCGGCAAACCCGTTTGGGATTGACCTGATAGCCCTGCAATTGCAGCCAATCGGTCATACGGGGAGAACCGTATTCCGGATGGCGCATATACTGTTCGTCTATCAAACGCATCAAAGTAAGATTCAATGGCATTTCTGTCCGGGGCGTGTAATAGTAACACGAGCGCGACAGGCCCGCCAGCCTGCATTGGCGGCGAATGGAACAGTCTTTATCGTACCTGATCCATTGCCGCCGTGTGGAGACAGGCAGGCTCAGAGTTTTTTTTCAAGCCACCGGATATCCATTTTTAGGCGGCCGATCTCTTCGTAAAGAGTAGCAATCAGTTTCTCTTCTTCTTTGGATGCAAGGGAATTATTTCGAGAAAACAATTCAGGCGCCTGGTGAATTAACTGCTTTTTCCATGCGGAAACTTGATTGGGATGAACCTGATACTTTGAAGCCAACTCAGATAAGGTGCTGGTTTCCCTGACCGCTTCAAGGGCTACCTTGGCCTTGAAGGATTCCGTAAATCGTCTACGCTTCTTGCTCATCGCTACCCTTTCTTTTGGGGTATTATAGCGATAAAGATTCCACCTTAGCCCGTGGTCCTAATTTTGGGGGGAACCGCATTCTTCGTGAATCCGAACGATGATCCCATAACCATCCGATGGACACGAAGTGCAGGTTCACCGCTTACGGGCACCATTACTGTTCCGGGCCATAACGGTCATGCTTACTTTAATATGAATGAGGCGTCCGGAACAAGATTTGAAAGCGTCGGCGGCGAGTATTTTACCGCTGTTGCCATTATCGATGCTGATTCGAACGGTGCGACCTACGACTGGGCTTTTACCATGATTCCGGAGCGGAAGCTCACGTCCATGGCGGCTGTTGCCTGGGCGCCGGGAAGTTCTAACGGGACCGCAAATTACAACCCTGTCTGGGTTACCGCTGATACGGCAACCACCATCTATGTAAAATATGACGGCAATATTACGTCCGGGCCGCATCAGAGTCCCTGCGGTGCCTACTATGATGTGTCATACAGCCTGACTGCGCTCCAGAGTCAACTGATTTACGGGCCTGGCAACGACAGCTCGGGTATGGCCGTGTACAGCTGTGACAATGTGCCGCTGGCGGCGGTATGGGGGCAGCGCACCTTTTCTCATGTGCAGGGCGGAACGACCTATGGAACGCCACCGGCAGGTGCCCCGGCACAGGACGTCGGATATACCATGGAGCCCCTTTGCCTCGGTAATCTTGTTTTTGCTACTGATGACCATAAAACAACGCAGCGCAATGTGCCTGTTATTCTGGATCTGGCGATTAATGACGGGGCATATCTGTGCGATCTTGATCCAACCACGATTTCTATCTTGACTCAGCCGGCACACGGTACGCTTACACTCAACGGGGACGGTACCTATACATATACGCCCCACTTTGAATACATCGGCGTGGATTCTTTTGACTACCAGATTTGTGCACAGGCTCCCGTTGTTGCCTGCGATACGGCAACAGCCTATATCAACATTATCTGTAATTACGTGGATGGCAACAATGTTGTTGGCGGTTCTGTCTTTCTTGATTACAACATTAATGGGCTTGCAGATCCGGAAGATATCGGCATGGCAGGTATCAGTGTTGATCTTTTTGAAGACACGAACGGAAACGGTGTGCTCGATCCGGGAGAGCCGCTTCTGGACAGCACCCTGACGCTGACAGGCGGTGTTCACGATGAAGGGCATTTTGAATTCCATATACCTCAGGATTTCAATTTTCTCGACCAGTTCAATACGAATGGCAGTGCCACCGGAAGCGACGGTACCATTGCCTGGACAGCTCCCTGGACAAAAGTGGGTGAAGGCGGCACTTTTTCACAAAACAATATCCGTGTCACAGGCAATCAACTTCAAATTCAGGGCAATGGAAGCAGTACGCAGATCGGTGCTTACAGAACGATGGATTTGAGTGCTGCGACAAGTGCTCACTTCACGTATGATTTTTCGAAATCGACCTTTAATAACGCTTCCAATGACTGGGTGGATGTACAGGTATCCCAGGGACTGGCCGGGCCCTGGACGACACTGAAACGCTTTATGGGCACTGCTGCCGATAACGGCTCCGATTCATTTGATATTTCGCCCTGGATATCCTCCACAACTACAATTCGTTTTATCGAATCCAACAATAACAACTTCAGCACAAGCGAGCGGGTCAATTTTGATAATGTTAAAGTCAGCTATTACATTGACACGAACTATATTGTGCAGCTCTCACCAGGTGCCGTGGCAGGTTGGACGCTGACAACAGCACCGGATTTTTATCCTGTCGCTTTCCACGGAATTAATAACTCGAACTGCGCCAGTGTTTTCGGTATCGCAAGGGCCGATCTGGAAATAGCGAAAACGGTTTCTGATCCGGCCCCCGGCGTTGGGAGCAACATTACATTTACGCTCACTGTGACCAACCAGGGACCCACCGATGCAGACGGTGTGCAGGTTGCAGACCTGTTGCCGGTAGGTCTTACGTATGTTTCCCATAATGGGGACGGAACCTATAATGGCGGAACGGGGCTTTGGGACATAGGATATCTGGAACGGCTTGAAACAGCGTCTCTGGAAATTACGGCAAACGTCCCCATCGCTGCAGTGGCTGGTGTCACCAATACGGCATCCATCATCCAGAGCAGCGTAGTTGATAACGATTTGACCAATAACCAGGATAGTGCTGTTGTGACAGCACATAACTGGGTGGTGGCGGAAGACGATCCATACGGTACCTTCAACGGATATGTCGCGCATCCCAATGTGGGGAATGTTCTGGACAATGATATCTTTAACGGGAATCCCGCCACTTTTGCAGATGTCGCAATTACCGGTATTTCTCCTGCGAATCCCATTAATCCGGGGGATCCTGTGCCCGTGTTGAATGGTACTACGGGTATAGTCAGCATTCCTGCAGGTACCCCGGCAGGCACGTACCTGATTCAGTATGATTTGTGCGAGATTGCCGATCCGAGCAACTGCGACGATGCAACGGTTACGGTAGTGGTGGCGGCGCCGCCTATTGATGCCACAGACGATAATTACGGTCCCATTGTCGGAAGAGTCGGCGATCCCAATGTGGGAAATGCCCTGGACAATGACACGCTGAATGGCAATCCCGCTTCGTTAAGCGAAGTTGTTATCACGATTGATCAGGCGGCTGATCCGCTGAATGCGGGTGATCCTGTGCCTGAACTGGATGCGCTGACAGGGATCGTCAGCGTTCCGCCTGGAACACCTTCTGCAGTTTATGAGATTCACTACACGATCTGCGAGATTCTGAATCCGACAAACTGTGATTCCGCAGTTATTTATGTTGATGTGGAAACAGCAGAGATTGAAGCCAATGACGACAGCTACGGTCCCGTGAACGGACTTACGGGTGACCCGAATGTGGGTGATGCGCTCAGTAACGACACATTGAACGGGACACCTGTTGATATCGCTGATGTGGCAGTGACGGTAGTGACGCCTGCCACGCCTGTGAATGCGGGAGACCCGGTACCTGAGCTGAATACAGGCACGGGTATCGTGAGCGTACCTGCGAATACGCCTGCGGGTACCTACACGATCGATTACCGGATTTGTGAGAACCTGAATCCGAGCAACTGCGATGATGCAACGATAACGGTAGTGGTTGCCGCTGCGGCGATTGAAGCCAATGACGACAATTACGGTCCCGTGAACGGACTTACGGGTGATCCGAATGTGGGTGATGCGCTCAGTAACGACACCTTGAACGGTGCCCCTGTTGATATCGCTGATGTGGCAGTGACGGTAGTGACGCCTGCCACGCCTGTGAATGCGGGAGACCCGGTGCCTGAGCTGAATACAGGCACGGGTATCGTGAGCGTACCTGCGAATACGCCTGCGGGTACTTATACGATCGATTACCGGATTTGCGAGAACCTGAATCCGAGCAACTGCGATGATGCAACGATAACGGTAGTGGTTGCCGCTGCGGCGATTGATGCTGTGGATGACAATTACGGTCCCGTGAACGGGCTTACGGGTGACCCGAATGTGGGTGATGCGCTCAGTAACGATACCTTGAACGGCGCCCCTGTTGATATCGCTGATGTGACAGTGACGGTAGTGACGCCTGCCACGCCTGTGAATGCGGGAGACCCGGTACCTGAGCTGAATACAAGCACGGGTATCGTGAGCGTACCTGCGAATACGCCTGCGGGTACCTACACGATCGATTACCGGATTTGTGAGAACCTGAATCCGAGCAACTGCGACGATGCAACGATAACGGTAGTGGTTGCCGCTGCGGCGATTGATGCTGTGGATGACAATTACGGTCCCGTGAACGGGCTTACGGGTGATCCGAATGTGGGTGATGCGCTCAGTAACGATACCTTGAACGGCGCACCTGTTGATATCGCTGATGTGACAGTGACGGTAGTGACGCCTGCCACGCCTGTGAATGCGGGAGACCCGGTGCCTGAGCTGAATACAGGCACGGGTATCGTGAGCGTACCTGCGAATACGCCTGCGGGTACCTACACGATCGATTACCGGATTTGCGAGAACCTGAATCCGAGCAACTGCGACGATGCAACGATAACGGTGTTTGTTTACGAAGCGTCTCTGCAAGTTGAAAAAACCGCTGATCCTGCAGTGTTACCTGCCGTTGGGGGCACAATCAGCTACACAATTACCGTGACTAATACGGGTAATATCGCGCTTACGAATGTGGTCGTGTCTGATGCGAAGGTGGGTCTCAGTGAGACCATTGCGACCCTGGCACCGGGCGGCGTTGAGACCTATACCAGAACCTATACCGTGACTCAGACGGACGTTGATGCGGGTCAGGTGGTGAATACCGCCACGGCGACGGGTAAAGACCCCGATGGCAACGATGTGACCGATGATGATACAGAAACGGTAACGGGTACGAAGACGCCTGCGATCGAGGTTGTGAAAGCCGCAAGCCCGGCTACGTACGCTGCAGCAGGTGAAGTCATCGCCTACACGATTACGGTGACGAACACGGGTAACGTGACGCTTACGAATGTGGTCGTGTCTGATGCGAAGGTGGGTCTCAGTGAGACCATTGCCACATTGGCACCTGGCGGCGTTGAGACCTATACCAGAACCTATGCCGTCACGCAGTCCGATGTGGACGGTGGCACGGTGGTGAATACTGCCTCGGCAACGGGTAAAGACCCCGACGGCAATGACGTGACCGATGATGATACAGAAACGGTAACGGCTGTGAAGTCGCCTGCGCTTACGGTGCAGAAAGTGGCTGATACCGTGACGCTTCCGGCAGTGGGCGATTTGATTACGTATACGATTCAGGTGCGGAACACGGGCAACGTGACAGTGACGGGTATAGTGGTGACAGACCCTGTTACCGGCATGAATGAATCGATAGCGAGTCTTGCCCCCGGCGCCTTCCAGAACTTCACGACAACACACACGGTAACGCAGTCTGATGTTGATGCTGGAACAGTTCTGAATACGGTAACGGCAACAGGTAAAGACCCTGACGGCAACGACGTGACCGGTGATGATACAGAAGATGTGCCCGGCAGCAAGTCGCCTTCGCTGGAGATCACGAAAGAAGCGAGCCCGAAAGGCTATACTGCTGCGGGCGAAGTGATCACTTATACGCTAACGGTGACGAATACGGGTAATGTGACACTGAGCGGGGTAGAGGTGAAAGATCCTCTTACTGGACTTGACACGGTTATTTCCACACTGGCCCCGCTTCAGGTGGAAACCTACACGCAGACCTACACGATTAAGCAGTCTGATGTGGACGGCGGCACGGTAGTGAATACCGCCACGGCAACGGGTAAAGACCCCGACGGCAACGACGTGACCGATGATGATACGGAAACGGTGACGGGTACGAAGACCCCGTCGATCGAGGTTGTGAAGACCGCCGCTTCGGCAGTGC
>Ga0255341_1003056_pt1 | contig 19485 bp, 8 predicted proteins | sample wastewater_treat_8_FD_192418 | JGI IMG/M metagenome (GOLD analysis project Ga0255341, IMG submission 192418) | Wastewater microbial communities from Lulu Island WWTP, Vancouver, Canada - plant12 | ecosystem: Engineered > WWTP > Wastewater > Unclassified | place: Canada: Vancouver, British...
AACGATACCTTCACTATTACCGGCAAAGACGGAATTGTATCCGTGCCTGCTGGTACCGGACAAATTGTGTGCACGTCGCTCACAGACGCAGTTACACTTGATTTGCCTGGTGATTTTTACCCGCAGGTCATCTTGGTGAACAATGCCGCTGGTGGTAAAAAAGTCACATTTGCTGGCGTAGATGTTGAGAACGCGAATAGTTTAGCGTTCGCAAACTTAGGCGGGGATTGGTTCCCCTTGGGTGAATAGTAGGGCGTAGTTTATGGATGCCGAATCTGTGGCAATGTTGTTTATTGAGACGAGTGGACGGTACGACCTTTTGACCGTGGACGGTAAGAATAACGTTCCGTCCGCTCGCGCTTATTGGTATCTTCAATCTGCTCAACGCTGGCTTGACCGTGAACTTGGGCATCCGAAGGAAGATGCGTGGATTATAAAGAATGTCGCTGCAAGACAGTCTAGTGTTTCGTTCAGGAATGCCCGGTATGTTCGGGATGTATTTGAGGTTTCTGGTGACGGGGAAAACATGGTCAGAATCAGCTGGAAACCAGAGCCCTATGAGACAGGTTCGTCTGATGAGCATTGGCCATTTCATAGTATCTCCTTTGAACCACGTGATTTTGATCGGACCTTGAAGATCAGGTGCGTCATGTACTCTCCTGAAAATATGGAACCTAGATCGTTGAGTTTTTGGACTGTCCAACATCCGGATGTACTGATTCGGTCTATGCAACGCATGACTGAAATCGACATGCGCAATACACAGGGTGTAAATGATTATGAGGTGCCGTTACTGCGTGACTGCAAGCGCATTTATGATGATATGATTGCCGAGGAGATGGGTGGACCGACTGAATACTGGAGAATTCAATAATGTTACATCCTTCTCAAAAGACTTCAATTCCAATGCCCCAGTCTGTTTATGTGGACCGGGTTGTTTTTTCTGGTCCAGCCTCGCAATCTGGCGTGGTTGTTATCGGGTTCCGGCCGCCCCGGGACGTGAGGCTGGATCGGATCTCTTTGTTTATAGATAGTTTAGACTCAGGCAGTGTTACGGTAAAAACGCTTCTAAATAAAGAGGTGATTGGCAGTGTAACTGCTGTGGAGGGCGGCAATTCGTTTCCTGATAGTATTACTGTCAAGGCACTGGACAGGCTTGATGTTGTTTTTTCTGTCGGTGAATCATTTGTTGACACTGTAATTAAAGGGGTGTATTTTTCCTACGAGATTACTAATGCGTGAGTACAATATTAACATACCGTTTACCGGACTGAAATATCATGAAGGTGATATATCCGGACTTCAGGAGTTGAAAAACCTATATCCTGATCGTGGTTATTGGGTATCACCCCGGTTCAGGTATGTGTTTGATGCTTCGGGAGGATACTCATTTGGCAGTCATGCAGTTTATGGCGAGTACGCGTTTTTATTAAACGGATACATAGAAATTCATTCTGTTGAGGACCTGTACAAGATCGGGCGTGACCCAGATTTTCCGTTAGACGGTAAGTATATTGTCCGGGATAATTTGCTTGCTACTCCACCATATGAACACGAATATGTTATTCCCGGCACATTTACCGGACACATAGATGGTGGTTGGTATAATATGAAATGCGGGAAAACACTTTTTGAGCATCTTGCCGGGACTGCGTCCAGGGTGTACTGGGGCGGCTCCGGCACTGTTGTTGATGACAGGCAGATTGGTTTCGCGATTGACGTGTCTGGAACTGCAGACAGGTGCGTTGCATCTGATTTTTTTTGCAATAGTAATACAGGTATGCTGCAAAATTGCCGACTTGGCAATTTGGGTGTAGTAAATAATTCTGGGGTGATCAGGGATTGTCTTGCTGCCTGTAGTCTTGGTATCACAAATACAGGAACAATCATCAACTCTTACTTAGGTGAAATTAACCGGGCTTTATCACCGAATATCTGGAAAGATAATGGAGCGCATCAGGAATCAGGGCATACTGATCTGCAATACATTGACGACGATAGCGATGTTGTGCAGATTTGTCGGCTTCCTTTCTCCGACCCCGTGTCAGAGGTCTGGTTTGATAATGTGCTTATTGTTGCAGGTGATGAAGGCGGAGCAATCGTTTACCCTGATGGCACTTACATTTATAATCAAAACATAACCAGAGTGGCGTCCTTTGATGCACGTCTTTTCTACACGAAGGTGCGTGATAAAGGGGTGTACTACGGGCTTGTTGATTCCGCTGATATTGAGGGTGTATTTAATTATAATGAACATAATATCCGTGATACTCATTTGAATGAGGATGGGTATATGTATATGCCTGCGCATATTCAGCAGATAAAGCGGCTTGGCGACGCAATGGTCTGTTATGGCGATTGCGGGGTGTTCCTGCTCAATGAAGCCCTTGGCATGCCGGCTTTAGGCGAGATACACGGACTTCCATCTGACGTGGGTATTGCCGGGGCGTTATCGGTGGACGGGACGCTTTATCAGCACGTGTTTGTTGGCACTGATGGTAATGTCTGGCGGATCCTGCACAATTTTACCGCTGAAAAACTTGGTTATGATTGGATATTCAGAAACACCAAGCCACGAGTGCAGCTCGAGCCCGGTACGGGTTATTACTGGGTGGGCAATTATATACTCACTGAGAGAGGGCTAGGCGGGCCTATGGACTGGGCTCCTAGAGGCATGTCTGTCTTATCTCAGGGAACAATAGTAATAGCAGATCCGATGCCTTCTTATGTTAATGTTTCACTGAAAACTAACATACTGGACATGGCGAATAACGGGCAAAAACGAATTACCGTTGTAAATGTAAGTTCCGAGATGAGCGATGTTCATGTCACTACCGACTATAAGTATAGCAGTGATGCGACCATGTGCGCGGGGAAACCCGTTCTCTGCTCTCCGGAAGGTGCTGCGTTCAGTAACACGTCTTTTGTCTATGGCACAGTTCGCGTGTCCGGGGTAGCGCGCCCCGGCGATCGAATCAAGAAAGCAGAGATAAGGTATCAATCTCATGACCGACGTTATATCAGAGGCACTAGAGGAGTATCACAATCAGGTTCAGAAGAAGAGCAGGCTGAGGCTTGAACTTCTAGAACAACATGGTGTGACTGCTCTTTGGCCGTCATTGATGAAGGCGGTAGAATCGTCATCGGATCGATGGGGTATTGCCGATATATCCCGGAGGATTCGGGCGAAGGAGTTGTATTGTCTTGCCATTTGGAAAGACGACCTTATTTGTGGATCGCTTGTTCTGCAACCGACTGTCATTGAAGGCATGTCCGGAATAAACATCCTTGGCTTGAACTCAGACGGGTTTTCAATTGATGATTGGAAAGAGGCTATTTCTATTTTGTGCGATATGCTCCGCACTGCTAATGTAAAGACTCTGATGGCTGTCTCTGATAACCCGAGAGTGATTGAAATTATGAAGGCGGACGATTGGCGATTGCGCACGGTCGGGTCAAGGGAGGTCTAATTATGGGTTGGGATCATTCAAGTACAACAACGGCCATTTACGACCCCTATGTCAAGGCAATGTTTGGGTCTGTCCACGCCGACAAGGCGGGGGACAAAGATCATGACTGGAAGCCTGTTAAGCAGGAAAATATTGGAGGTCATTTCAGGGCGCACAACAATGCAAACATATCGCTGACTTCACCAGACTCGAATTTGTTTGACTTTGGCGCGTTTCGTGCAGCAATGTATGCATATAACAGCTCTCAAACGGGGGGCATTGGTGCAAAATCAAGTTCTGGTCGTGAAGCCGGGACAGGCTCTGAGTTTGGTATTCATTATGTAAAAGGGCCGTGGTGGTGGGCGTATAATCAGATAGCGATTCCTAATGGCGACTCGATATTTGATGATCCGAAATACATGGCATATCGGAACCCTCTGCTTGGGTTTGGTAACGACGAGAATCAGTTCTCAACCGCTAGTCTATGGCGTGCGTTCAGTGATACTACTAGCAAAAAGAACGAAGGGATGATGGGTGCACTTGAAGCGATTGAAAAAGATATCGCATTTAAGGAGGGTGTAAGTTCTTTGCCTTATATTTTTGGGGAGAACACTAAAGACTACTTTGATCAAATGACTGATATGGTAATCGGGTCTGACAGCATGGTCGCACCCATAGACAATATCTTGAACAGCGGCTATATCGGATCCGGTGAGACTGACCCTTATGCGGAAGTAAAGAATGCTACTGAGATTGATACCATAGAGCCGGAATCGTTTGTTGGTGATTCTACCAGTATAACGGTTTTGAAATCGGCTGCATTTGATATTGATGCGGATATAATTGATACTGTTCCTTTAGTAGACGTTTCTGGAATTACTGTAGACACGGATATTACTCACCCCGACTTGGATGAGATTGAGTATGGGTCCGCATCTACGCTAAAGACAGTTACGCCAGGCTCCATGAGTATCAGCGCTCCGACATTGATTGCCCGGGGCATGCCTGAGGTAAACATTGCGAATGCAACCATAGACTCCGATCCCATTGAGTATCAGGTGGAGGCAATATATTTTACGAGCAATGAATACACAAGTATTTCTCAGCCAGGTGATGTTGTTGGCGGTACGATTGCAGCCAGCACGGCAATAACAGCGGGGGTAATTCCGAAGGGGAGTATTACCGCCCCTCTTGCTGGCGATTCTATATTTATCGGCGATATTGACGATCTTACTTTTGAGGATTTGACTAATGTAGGTACACTGATACAGCCATCTACTGAGGACGCCACAGCAACAGACATTGTCCCGCCTGTATTGGATCCTGATAGTGTTTATAAGCCGTCTGTCCCTGATGTATCTGATTATGGTGAAGTGGTTTTGCCTGCTACTGATGCGACGTCGCACGAGGTTGATCTGGATGTAACGATCCCGGAAGATTATTTGCCTGCGGGCTATTCACCGGTTGTTGCGGATGAAATAACGCTTTCGAAAGGGAAAGTATTACCGGGCGTTATCGATCTGTCTGTTTATGATGCGATACTCCGTGCTGATATTGATGCTGCTGTATCTGCGTTGCGTGATTCATTGACACTTCGCTACTCCGAAGAAGAATCGAATATGCGCAGGTCTCTGTCCCTTGGGCGGCGAGGGTTATCCTCTCATTTTGACAGGGCGCGTGCAATACTTGCCGCGAACAAGGAATCTCAGGTTAATCAGTACGAGAAGGAACTTGTGATTGATGCGATGAAAGCGAATGTCGGGCTCGCCTCAACTGCTGCTGACTTGGAAACACGCGCGAATATTGCATCTGCGGAGAATTACCTGCGTACATTGCTTGGTTATGCTGAGAATGGTGTTCGCCTTATTGTATCTCAGTTTGAGGGCTGGGTTCGTGCGTCCTTGCAGAATGCCGACCTGAAAACCCGTGTTTCGATGACAAATTATGAAAATGCTGTTCGGGCGGCAATAACGACATCAGAGAATCTTGTGCGCATGTCTGCGGCTGTTCTGGAGGCAGGTACGTCCATTGAGCGTGTGCTTGCAGAGAATTCGCTACGTGCACAGATATCGAAGACGGAGATTGCATTGCAGGCGGCAAGCACGATAGCGCAACTTGGAACGCAAGTGGCTATGGCGAACAAAGATGCCTATAATCGGGCATCAATTGCTTATGCAGAGAATTCGTTACGAGCCGCATTGACAACGACCGAGTCCCGGGTTCGTGTTGCGCTGGCATTACAGGAGGATATATCCCGCACTAATCTGGCAAATCATGATGCTGCTACAAAGGCCGTGTTGACAAAGTTTGATTCTGACTTAAAAGCTGAGATTGCTTATGCTGAGAATGCATTGCGTGCAGCCATATCAAATCGTGAGATTACCAGTTCAGAGAATATTGCACAGGCGGAGAATGTGTTGAAAGCGGCGCTTGCGTCTTATGACGGGAAGATTCGCACAATTATTGCTGATGCGGAGAACAAAGTTCGCGTCATGACTGGCAATCAGGACGCCAAGATTCGCGCTGGAGAACTGGCTGTACGAGAGGGTCTTGCGCTTCTTGAGACCGAATTCAAGAGGCTGATTGCGAATCAGGATGCTTATCTCCGGATAAGTCTTGGGAAGCAGGAGACTTGGGCACGGATTCAGTTATCTGAATTTGACGCATCTGTCCGTGCTGCAATAGCAGATCAGGAGAATGATGTTCGTGCTCAGATAGCTGTTTTGGAAACTGATTCCAGACTTGCTATTGCGACAGCGGAAAATGCTACACGAGCGAACATTGCGCAGGGCGAGAGCATCCTCCGTCTGAAGATTGGTGAGCAGGATATTCTTGTCAAGGCGGCATTGGCGGAGCATGAGGGTCTGCTTCGGGCTGCTTTTGAGAATCATGGCGCTGAATTGAAGGTTGCCATAGTGAATCAGGAGACGGCGATGAAGGCAGCATTGGCTAATCAGGACTCTGCGCTTCGTTTTGATTTGGCTTATCGTGATTCGATGCTGAAGGCAAGACTGTCTACGCAGGACGCATCTGTAAGGGCGTCAATGCAGGATAAAGAGATGGTTATGAAAGCCATCCTTGCCGATCAGGACATTCGGCATAAGTACGACGCCATGGAACAACAGCGGTTGTTGGATGATATTACGATGAAGCAGAACCTGTCCAAGGCGCTTTATGACGTGTATCTTGGCTGGATGCGCAGTTACGAGAGCCATTTGAGCATGATTGGGAGCATGGTCGCTGAAGGCATGCGCAAGCACACTGCCGAATTGATCAGTGACCGTGAAATGTTGGTCAAGTCCGAGACACTTCGCTGGGACGTAATGCAGCAGAGAGCGGCGTTTATTGAGGGTCTTGCTGGGCTGAAATGGCAGTCGCAACTTCAGAATATGAGTGTTATTCAGCAGGCTTCAGCATCTCTTGGTCAGGCAACAGGAGTTCGTGAGACTCCAAGCCAATTCACAAGAAAAATGCAAACGGCTGGTTTTTTGATGGATGCTATTGGCGGATTAACCGGACTGATTACAGCAGTTTTATAAAGGAGCAAATAATGGGTACAAGCGGACTGAAAAAGAAAGAGAAAGCATTTGCCATCTCTAAGTTTTTCCTTGATGTGGGAGCAGGGATGGGTGATGGTGGTCCTGCCGGTGTTGTCGGTAACAATCTCCGGGAAAGCGTTTCTTCCGCAGCGGCTGCCAATGCGGCTGAGTTGCAACGGAAACGGGAAGAGAAGCGACAAAAGAAGGGCTTGATCAAGTCTTTAATTGGCGGTGGCGCTGGATATCTGGTTGGCGGAGAGCCCGGCATGGCTCTGGGTGCCGGGTTGGCTGGCGCGAAGTCTGCCGGTGACGTGACGTCTGCGATCGGCAATTTTACGCAAAGCGGCGGTTTCCAGAAGGGTCCGTTGACAGGAGCGCTATTCCCGACGAAAGGGCTTGCGTCCCCCGGTGCAGCCGCTCCGGCTGCTGTCCCGGGATCAACTGGAGATACTCCCGGTATTGATACCAGTTTATTTAACAGCAAACTTTCCCTTGGCAATCAGAGTTTGCCTGCGACGCAGGAATCCTTGGGCTCCTTTGGCTCCTTTGGCACGCAAGGATCCTTAGGCTCCTCTTTTTATCCTTACTATGATGATCAGTTAAAGATCAAAAACAAGTATAGAGGTTATTGACATGTTAAATCTTTTTAATAAAGACAAGACATTTGGTTATGCTGAATTGGACAGGAACCATAATCGGGTTCCCGGCGCTAAAATTGAGATGGGAGTAAGATCTCCTGCACAGCAACCGCAAATTACAAAGGATGCGATAGAAGCACAGGACACGATGCGCAAAGCGTCTAGCTGGGGTAAAGGCGGGGCTTTGCTTGGCGGGCTTGCCGGTACTCTTTTGACGGGAAATCCGCTGCTAGGCTCTACGCTTGGCAATTTAGTGGGCGGCAGTATTGGTCAGGCGGCGGGTGGTGTCATGCCTACGTTTAAAGATGCTCTTGGCTATACTGGCACTGGGCTTGCCCGCGGCGCTGTTGGCGGCGCTATAGGCGGCGGCACCGACTTGGGCGGTGGATTGAGCTACGGCGTTGGTGCGGGGGCGCTGAGTGGATTGGGTAATATCTTGGGACTGAACATGGATTATTATCCAAGGATGGTCTACAACGAAAACACAGGCAAGATCGATAGGATTTAATCATGCTTGATTTATCTAAATTTTTCTTTGGTGAGCAGATGCCTGTTGTGGCACCTCCAGCAACTGACAGTGTCATGGCTGACTATGAAGAGATGATGAATTATACGAATCAGATGATGTCTGGCAGTGGCGGTGGCGGTATTGCTGGCGCTCCTGTTCAGGGTTTTCTTGGCGGATTGGCTCAGATGGGCGGACAAAAATCGTTTCTTCAACCAGAAGCGCCTGCTGGGGTGAGCGCTGCATCCGGATTCGCGATGGGTCCGCAGTTGTATCAACAGGAGGTGGCAAGGCAGCAGGAGCGAAACATTCAGGCTGCGCAATTGCGTGCTGAGGAAGACAAGCAAAGACAGCATCATCAATTCTTGAGTGAGATAGAGAAAGGTCGCCAGCGTATGAAGACACAGAAGATGCTGATCGATATGAAGGACCGGCAGGATCAGATGAAACTCAAGGAAGCTGAGTTTGATATAAAGGAAAGAGAGAGTAAATTAAATGAGCGTATTGCACAGTATAATTTTGACCAAGCAGTTAAATATGGGGATGCGCCCACATCAACCGTCTCTGATACAGGGTTGGGTAAAACTATTTACAAAGATGGGCGCGTTGAAACCTGGGTTGATCCGGTTGCAAAAGAGCATTATTTAAGTATGTGGCGTGCGCAAAATCTAGCAGATGATTATATGAAACATTATGGTGGCGGCACTGGCGGTGGCGTAGGTGGTAGAACAGCACCTGTCCCTGAGAGCGGTGGAGAATATGGTGTTGGTGCAGACGGCGCTACAGCAACACAGAAATATATGGCAGCCAGAGAAAGCATGATAGATAAACTCATGGAGAGGGCTACTGGCTCTGGCACGGTAGCTGATATGGACGAAGTGTATGAGGCTGTCAATACGAGATATCCGTTGTCGAATGTGGAGTACTTGCCCAAATCAGAGTCTGAACTGACAATTGGCGATGTGTACGTGAGAACTAATGCCGGGTTCGTGAAAGTTAAGGATGGAACGCCAATTTATGAAGGCATGGAATTGGTTCAATACTTTGGTCCCGGGAACCTAAGGACTATACCTGCCGGCGCTTCTTCTGCCGATACCCCGCCGCCTCCTGCCGGCGCTTCTTCTGCCGATACCCCGCCGCCTCCTGCCGGAACGGAGGCGGCTCCGACGGCGCAGTTTGTGCGGAATGAAACGTCAGGGAAAATAGGGACTATTGAAAACGGTCAATTCACACCGTTTAGACGAGAAAAGAACATTGTGCTAACACAAGGAACATCTGGCATGGGAATGTATGGGCGACCCGGACGACTAGACATAAATGATCCCGAAGTAAGGTATGATCGAAACAAGCACGTTTTCCATAAGGGACATCAAACAATCATTCCTGCAGAACCACTTATAACTGGGAACCCGTATAAGACTTCTAGCGGAGAGACTATGTTCGATGTTGGTGGGAAGATGATTACAGAGGAGGAGCTTAACGCCCTGAACGATGCGATTCGGGACAGGCATACCCCACTACGTCAGCAAGGAGCAAAGAATCCGGGAAAAATATGGGACGAGGAAGTAGGCAGATGGCTTACAGAAGAAGAATTTGAGGAAATCCAGCAACTAAGAGGCAAGAAATAATGTCCATATACGACAAACCGTCTCCGCAATATGTGTATTGGCAAGGGCAAATCGTACCCGCGGACACGGTGGCAGGATTACAGCCCGAGCAGCCCACGCAACAGCCTGTACAGCAACAGCCCATGCCAGAACAAGCGCCTGTACAACCGCAAGTGCCGCAGATACCCTCATATAAAAATGAGGCTGGACAAACTGTTTATGACTATGCCGCTCTTCAAAACTATTATGCCCAAATGCAGATGCAGCAACAGGCGCAAGAGCAACAGGCTATGGTCATGGAGAGAGAGCGAACGCGCCCATGGTTTGATACTGTTACTAATACAGTAAAGTCATGGGTTACGACAAATCCCCTAAAGGGGATTACGTCAATGAATTTGCCGCATGATATAACGAAAGGATTTATAGACAGTTCCAAGAACCTAGCCCGTGGCATCCAATCGTTGAGCGAACTGGGAATTAATGACGCTCTTGGCTTTAACATGGGGGCACTTCCCTCATTGGATTGGCTTGAAAAGCAGTCAGATAAGTACAGGAAGGGAACCATTGAGCATGACGCGGATCGTGGGGAGACGGGCTTTATTCCGAAAATAATTGAAGGTGCTCTTGAGGGGCTCCTTCCAAGCATGAGTATTCCGGCCGCTGGTGGAGCCCTTGTTGGGGCTGGAGCTGGACTGCTTACAGGTGGTGCCACTGGCCCAGCTGCTCCTGTCACAGCCCCGGTTGCAGCCGTCACTGCGGGGAATATGGCCCGCACCAGCCTTTTCTATCTTATGTCTGTAGGTGAACTTTATTATGATGCTGTGGAGGCGGGGGTTGATCCAGAGGTTGCCCGTGGCATCGCCGCTGCTGTCGGACTTCCGTATGCAGCCGTTGAAAACATGCAGTTTAAACATCTGTTCGGCGGCGCTGGAACAAAAAGCGTTGTTGATCAGATTAAAGAATACGTCAAGAATGCAGATGCGTCCAAGAAGGAAATCTTTGCAAAGGCGGCAAAGGTATGGATGACCAATACGCTTAAAGAAACTGCCGAAGAAGGTGTTCAGAAGGCAATGTCGCATGCTCAGACGGGGCATGGTCTGAGGAAGTCTGACAGTCCCAAAGCTGAGGATTGGCAGACAATACTTTCCGGGGCAGCTCAGGCTGGTATTCAGGAGGCTGTAGATGTATTTCCCGGCATGGTTGCTACCGCTGGGCTCACTGCAGGTGGAACGGCTGGACGCCACATGCAATTCACCAAATCCGAGGACGTTCAGAAAAGGGCGAAAGAGATAAAAGAGAGCGGTGTAATTGAAGCTCTGGAAGAGTTGGAATCCCTTGAGAAAGTCCCCTTTGAGGAGACTCGGAATATTCACGACGGCGACCCGGATTGGGCTAATCGATTTCGGGCAGCAGGAGCTACTGTTACTCCTGTGCATCTGGAACATCAGCCGGATGGCACCACAAGAGAGCAGGCGCAACAGAGTCCTGTAGAGTTTTTGGTTAGTGCCATAGAAGACCTGTCGTCAGACGGATCGTGGAGTAAACGGACTGGACTTGACAAGAATTCGTTCCTTGCGGAGGACCTGACCAAACTGGCGCAAGATGCATTGGCGAGCGGCAATGCAGAAGATGTGACTGCTGCGGTTGATACATTGATGAACAACGGATTTGAACCAGTATCAAATGTTGAGAGAGCGTTTCAGATTACATTGCCCAAGACGGGCAAGAGCATTATTGTCACTGGTATCAACAAGTCAGAAGTTCATAAAGATCCGGTGTCATTCCTAAAATCTACCCGAGCATACATCGATGAGACGAAGCAGGAATCACTACAGCCTCTTGCACGGACTATAGATGAGGCACTGAACTCCGGCGACAAGAGCATGATTTACATTGCTGTTGAAGGCGCTCTTGATGCTGGGATCAAGCCGAGCGGACAATTAATTAAATTCGGTGATCATGGCGAGATGGGCGTTGTCGCATTAATGCGTCTTATGGCCCCCTCTCGATTCGCATTGGGTAATGAGAATATCCATGAGGAATCGCACCTTGCCAGATTACTGTTTATGACCAAGAAAGAGAATGAGAGAATTGAGCAGGCTCCTGAGTTCCAGAGGAACGGGAAGTTTGACGAGGAGATATGGGCGCGGCACGTCCAATCACGGGCTGAAAGTCTTTATGATTATAACCAGAGACTGAAATCCGGGGATGTCGGATTGATTGAAAAGATTGTCCACAATTTCCAAACGAGAGTCATGGACTTTCTTCGCAATCTATTTGGATATAAGAGTGTTGATCAGATATCCCGTGAGATCATAGACGGCACGTTGATCAAGCGCGGCGTTGTCTCAGACGCATCGTTTCAGGAAAGCCTCAATCTTCGCAAGGAAGGTCACGGTCTCAACATCCTTGAGAAAGAAGAGGGCGATGCGATAAAAGAAAAGCATGAGTCACAGATAAAAGAGGGCAGAGAACGGGCGGAAGGATATCAGCGTGCCGCAGAGATTACTGTTGGCCAGCAGATAGCTGAAGGCAGGGAAGAGGCAGCTGAAGCAAGAGAAAAAGAAACCGCTGAACAGCTTATAAAAGAATCTGATAAGCGGCAGGATGCCGAAGATCTTGAGGAGATGGCAATTGAGATTGAGGCTGAAGAAGCGTTAAAGAGGGAAGAACTTGAAAAGATAAGAGAAGAGATTGAGTTTCTGGAGGAGTATGAGGCTCTTGAAAAAGAAGAAGAGATTGAGAAGTTAAAAGAAAAAGAGAGGAAATTTCAGGAGGAAATAGAGTTTGCGCAGCTCTTGAGGGAAGAGGAAGCCGCAAAAGAGAAAGCACGGGAGGACGCCCGAATAAAAGAGTATGCTGAAAAGCACGGGTTAAAAGGTCGGAAAAGGCACATCATTGAAAATCATATGCGTCGAACAGAGAGAGAGGCGGAGCAAAAAGAGCTTGAAGAGATTCAAAGAGGGATTGACGCTATTGAGCAAAGAGAGAGAGGAGAAGAGGAATCGAGGAAAAAGATAGAGCACGAGAAGGCTGCTGAAGAATGGCTGAAAAAACAAAAGGCGGAAAATCCGAATATGGCTATTTCGGAGGATCTTATTAGAGATCCATTGGAACGAGCCAAAGTTCTCCGTCGAAATGACGAAGAAGCCCCTATCCCTGAGAAATACAGAAAAAAAGTAAAAACAGAAGAAGAATCGATAGCTGCTGCAGAGGAAGCAGCAAAAGAAGCATCGGCAGACGCTAAGTATGTCGAAGAGCGGATTGCTAAGAATGAAAGCCGCGCGAAAGATGCTGTCAAGGTTACGTCACAGGAGGTTCGTGACGAGATTGCTGAAACAACCGCTGCTGCCAACAGGGCTATTGCCAACATATTTAAGAATGTAAAGATCGATGATCTTGGCACGTCATTAAAGGTAGACACTGTTGTTCCTGATGCAAATGTGAAGGAAGTCTCTGAAAATATTGTCTCGAAAAAGGTCGTTGAAGTGCCTGCGCCAACGGAAGTTGTAGACAATGCAATTGACGAGGGCAAACCCACAGAAGAAGAAAAGTCTATCACGGAATCCGTTGACGAAGTGATGGACACTGAAGAAGAATGGATAAGTGCTAGAGAGACAGCGTCAATGCTTGGTCCTCTAAAGCGCAATCTGGCGAGTTATAAGCTTACCGGACAGATTGTTCAGCGTAAAGACGGGAAGTTCAAAAAGCAGGATGTTCTCAATATTATTGAAAAGGAGAAAGAGATTGGTGATAGCCCTGAAACGAAGATGCTTGAAGGTATCCAAAAGGTTATTGAGAGCGTAAAGAACAGGGGCTCTGAAGCGAAAGTGGCAGAAACTCCTGCTATTCTTGCTGAGAAAGAAGGGTCAAGACCACTCACACAAGACATGGTCGATAAGACCATAGAGATGGAAGGAGATTCTGGTGAGGCGAAGACGGAAGAACAGATATCAGAAAATACGAAAAAATATGTGGACGCCTACAAGAAGGGTGTCCTTGGATTCACTACAATTCTTGAGGGTCCAGATGTTGTTTCTGTCCCTCTCAGCGATATAACGCTCTCTAAGGACGTTCCGCAGTTTAAGCAGGGGGCGAATGCCCGTGGACTTACTAATCCTCTTGCCGGACAATATCAGGATGTTCCTGCACGTCCAATCATGTTGTGGCGACGTAATACAGGTGCGTTGGAAGTGATTACTGGGCGGCATAGGTTTGCTCTGGCGCAAGACACTCCCGGCGTCTCTACAATCAAGGCGCAAATACTCAACGAAAGCGATGGGTTTACTGCTGATATGGCAGCGATGATGGATATCACATCAAACATACAGGACGAGAAAGGAGAGGTTCGTGATTATGCACAATTCTTCAGAGAAGGAACGATTACAGAGGCAGAAGCGACTGCAAAAGGGTTTTTACAAACGGCTAAGGGAAAACAAGGCTTTGCTATTGGACGCTATTCCTCCAACGAGTTGTATTCTCTCTATCGATCCAAACACGGAAACGTCAGTGATAAACACAGACCCGCAGTCGATGCCGAAGGATGGACAGAAAGCCGATTCGAAGTAATTGCGACTACCGGGCGCACGGAAGACGGGGATACAGATGCCGACTTGCAAAACGCCGCAATTAAGTACATCGAGAAGAATCCGCGCGTTACTAATGATCATCTGTTGCAATGGATGAATACTATGCGGCACTTCAAGCGGCAGGTGTCGTATGATGTTGATCTGTTTGGCAATATGATAGATAACGGATACGATGCCGAGGCTGAGGCAATGGCGTCGGCTGCCGTGTCTATTCAACGTGAGGAGATGTTGCGCAGGAATATTATTGAGAATGCAAAAAAACAAGGACGCATGCAGGCGATTTCAAAGCAGTTTGGAATAACTGTGAGCGTAAAGTTTGATGATGAGGCGGACGCTGACAGACAATTAAAAGCATCAATATTAAAGATTGAGAAGCTGAAAGAATGGTATCTGCATGCTGATATTACTCAGGAGATCCGTAAGCGTGCTGGTTATGTTGTTGATGCTGATGCGGTATTGGAAGCAGAGCAGAAAGACGATGACAACAAATTTAATGAGCCGTATCAAGATGGACTCTTCTCTGTACGTATTTCACAGCCGATCAGCAGTAAAGACACGTCGCTAAATCAGATACCTGCCACATTCAAGCGGGTTGATTGGAAACCGGGTACCAGGCACTTCGACCTCGGCGCAGGACGCTCCACAAAGTTTCAGGATGCATTAAAAGAGCGCGGTGTCGAGATGCTTCGGTATGATCCGTTCTGGGGCACCATGGAAGAGAATTATAAAGCTGTCAATGATGCTCTTGACAATCCTGTTGATACCGTATCAGTCAATAACGTTCTGAACGTCATTGAACCTCTGGAAGCAAAAATTCAGACAGTGCGTCAGGCGGCTACTGTACTGAAAGATGATGGGGAAGCATACTTCCTGATTCATGAGGGGAATAAGACAGGAATAGGCGCACCTACGCCCCGTGGCTGGCAATCGAACATGAAGACAGCTGAATATATCCCGATTGTCCAGAGGTATTTCCGGGAAGTAGAGCGCAAGGGGAACATGATCATAGCTCGGAAGCCTATGCACGCGTCGGGCAAATGGTCGCCCACGGAGAATGGCGTTCAATTCTCTGTGCAGGTTTTGTCTGAGGAAGAGTATCATGCGGTAAGTAAAAGCCTGATAGACATGATTGAAGCTCGCATCAAAGCGGGAGTTGGTGCTGAGGTCGTTCTGGACGCCTTGCACAAACAGCTGTCTGAGTCCAACCCGACAGTAGCGGATTACCTTATCAACAGAATCGCTGAAGAACGATATCCGCATTATCTCAAGAAACTTGTTGTCACGGATTCGAATATGGGCATTCGCGCCTATGAGATAAAAGATCGCATCATCATAGAAAATACGAAGGCGACCGGATTGACTGCTGATGCGCTCTCTGCTATTCAAGGAATCGCTGGTGCTGTTGTTGAAGAAAATTCTGTTGACGGCAAAAACAAAACAATCAAGATATCGATTCCGAGACGGCAGGAAGACGCATTGCTTACAGCCATCTCTGAATACAACTATAACCAACTTGCCAGACAGGCGGAATCGATAAGCTTACTTGAGCATGAGACATTAGTTAGGAATCGGGCTTGGCGTGAACAGGTCGGAGAGAATGACGGATATGGGCGGCGGATCAGTGATGAAGAGGCTATGGCTCTTGTCTCTGAGAAAACAAAGGCGCTGATTAGAGAAGGCAAGAAGATCAAAATGTCTGACAAGACATTGAATGATCAAATTGCTGATATAGGATTCATCGTTAATGCTTATGAGCAGGGGTTGCCAACTGCATTATTGGCAAGCAAGGCCGGTGCGGGCAAGTCCTTTGTGATTGCAGGGGCTATCCGTGAATTGAAAGCGCGGGGCGTGAAGTCTTTTGGATGGATCACAACCGGGCAGCAATTAATTGAACAGATAAAAGAGGATATCAAGGCATATGATATTGATGATGTAGTCAAATATATGGGGTACAACTCATTCTCTCAAGCCGTTATTGGCAACAGGGTTGAAACAGATTCGCTAAAGATTGGCGGTCGTGTCCTTTTCTTTGACGAGGCACATTCTGTAAAGAGCCTTTCAAACAGGGGAGTTGCTGCAAGGGCTGTCATCGAGCAGTCCCCATTTACCGTGTTTTCCTCTGCTACATTGTCAGAAGATCCCTCGCAACTTGACTACATCTCGAAAACAGGATTGTTTGACAATGTCACATATACTCATCCCTATGGCAATAACTCTCTTGAATTGGAGGGATTTAATGCGTTCCTTGCGGCGCACGGAGGGATCGTAGGTAAAGGCGGTACCGTTCATTGGCGCATTGGGAACAGGGTCGGGGCATCTTTGATCTATAACTGGTTGTATGATCGAGGCGTGATATCTAGACGTTCGCCAGACATTCAAGAAGGGCTTGTTGAAGGATTCGGCGTCACGGCTGATGGGACAACTGCCGATGAACATCAGATGGCTGTGCTTTACAATCGGGCTGAAGATACATTGAATCTTGCCGTTGGACTTGGTGCCAATCCGATGCAGATAGCCATGTATACAGCTAACATGTTGAACAGAATTGTGGAGCGGTCAAAGGTACAAGCGGCTATCAACATTGCTAAAGAAGAGATTGCCAGCGGTCAGCGTGTTGTGATATTTACGGAAGGGCGGTCAGAAAGCCGCCTTGACATGTGGGAAGTGGATAAAAAGGAATACACGTCTGAGCAGATCGTTGAAATGTACGAGAGTTACGGCAAGAATTCCGGGGTAAGCAAGACTCTTTATTGCTTGGCTCAGGCATTTAAACGCAATAATCTGAATGACGTTCTACCCTCGATTATTGCTCAAATGCAAACCGCATTGAGCAAGCATGGTGTTTCTATTTATACCGGCGAAATAAATCACAGGGAAGCGACGGCAAACAAGAATAAATTTATGCGCGGTGAGACAAAAGTGCTTCTGGCAACTATGGCAAAAGGAGGCACTGGCTTGTCGCTGCATGATAAGACAGGCAAATTTCCGACAACACAGATCAGTATGCATGTCCCATGGACAGGGGCTATGCTTGATCAGGTGCTTGGGCGTACTGTTCGCCAAGGGTTGTCCTCAAAGGTACGTCACATTATCATATTTAATCCAGCACTCTTAAAAGAGTACGAGAAAGTTGGTCGAGTAATATCAAGATACAGATCTATGCAGAATCTTGTGTCTGGCGAAGAGAGTGTTATCACTGCTGGAATGGAAAGAGCACTCACCGGATCTGTTGGCGAATGGGTACCCCTAAACCTCATGCAGTTTCGCAGTGTTCTTGATGAGATTAATGGAGTACAGGAAGACAGTACGTCATCATCGTTTAGTGTCGCAGCAGACAACTACCAAAAAACATTGAATGATCGTGGTGTAAATCCTGTCACAAATGCAATTGCAACAGATGGTTCGTATTGGGATTTGCTTAACAATGTTTCGGATGCCGTATCTTCTGTGCGCAAGGACATTCACGTCCTGAACGGGCAAGGAGCCCTTCAGCCTATCCATGCTTTGTCAAGATTGTTGGCGGACAGGGACTCAATCGAAGGCAGCAAATGGGGCGAGGTTACGGAGTATGGGAAACGATTTGCAGATGCGCACAAGGATATTCCGGCATCCAACGAGATTCAGCATGAACTGACACGTATGGCTATGGCTATTGGCAATATGAAGTTTGATGCGGCTCAGACGCATTTGAACAGGATCATGTATCACATCAACAATGGCACTTACAAAGATATCGCGTCCAAAAGAGATGATGGGAGCCTGTATTCTGTTATACAGACACATGACGTAAATGACCGGGACGCACTGCTGCGTGTGCCGTTGCCCGGACTATACGACATAGTCAATGACATGCTTGGCGTGAATCCGAAGATTGTCCCTGTGCTGTTCAACAGGGGTGAATCCAAAGGGGCGTTTCGGCGTAAAGCAGATGGGAGCGATCCTAGAATAGATCTTTCTTCTGAGATATTTGCAGGAAAGCCTGTGTATGAGGCGGAATATAGCGCAAGACCGTCCAAGATTGCAATCAATGCGCTTATGAATAGTGTTGCTGAGGAGAATGGAATCCCCCTCGAAGAGTTGACTCATGTGATTGCAAAGAGAGGAAAGAGGCATTACCTTACCATTGCTCATCGCGACATTGACTGGGCGGCTAGAACATTGGCTCATGAAATCGGGCACGCAGATAATTACCTTACTGAGACAATGATTCCGGAGGATAGTCCTCTGTACGATATCATGGCGATTGGGCGTCAATTCAAGGACCTGCTTGCTGCCGCAGTAAAAGACCCCGACATGCGTGGCGATATGTTTATGAAAGTAGCGCATAAACTCGCAGAGCAACATGAGATTACAGGCGAAGAGGCTGTAAATCGAATGATTGATGTCGCATCTCAATTCATGGAGGCTACTGTCCGGCAGGAACTTCGCATTGTCTCTGAAGAGATGCGTGGAGGCTGGACAGGCGGGTGGTATTCCAGAAAATATCAAAAATATCGTGAGTCTGCTGAAGAATTGTATGCGGATTTCATAAGCGGCATATTCAATGCGCCACGGATGGTTGCAGAAAAAGCGCCACATGCTTATTCCCTGTTTAAAGAGTTCCTTGACTTGCATAATCTGTCCGAGTCTTACAAGAAAGTGCAGAAGACTCTTTGGGCTAAGACCGGCCCGGAGGAATGGTTGCAGAGATCTCTGGACATGATGTCCCGTGACTCTATCGTTCGTGACGAGGCTATTGAGAAAGCCAATTCTGACCGTCTTCCCCGAAATCGGCATGAGGTTGCCCGGGAGATACTCTATAAATTTGTCGATAAGACGGCGTATTTACCCCGAAGCGCCCGGCAATCGGTCAAAGACATATCATATATGTCTGCCCCGTTAACGCAGTTCCAAAGGGATATAGACGTTCGTGTGAAGAATCCGTTAGAGAATGCGGGGATAGCGTGGGAAGAAGTTGGCGCATATATGATGCTCCGCCGTGCAGGCACATCCGGGGATCGTCAAGACATGGCTAACCCCGGTATGCTTTCCGGCAAATATGCAGATCAGACGCTGAAAGAGCTTGAGAAGAAGATCGGTGCGGACAAATACAAGATTCTTGAGAATGCCGTGGCTGAATATCATAAGATCAGACAGGAGACGGTATTCCCACGGCTCA
>Ga0255341_1003058_pt1 | contig 19476 bp, 25 predicted proteins | sample wastewater_treat_8_FD_192418 | JGI IMG/M metagenome (GOLD analysis project Ga0255341, IMG submission 192418) | Wastewater microbial communities from Lulu Island WWTP, Vancouver, Canada - plant12 | ecosystem: Engineered > WWTP > Wastewater > Unclassified | place: Canada: Vancouver, British...
CAAATCGTCCAACGGGCCGGGTCTGCGATAATCGAGAAGAATTCAACGGTCTTTCACAAGATCAAGGGGTTCAAGGAGGCCCTGGCGGCCAACCGAGATAGGGACCTGATTAAATACTACTCGGCCCTGGCAGACCTCCGCTCGATATACGGTGACGGGATAATTGACAGTGAAGATGACGTTGTGTCCGTGTCTCAAACGCTGTCCGACGTTGCCGATGTGTCCCGATTGACCCTGCAACGATTGGCAATGGTCACGGGTATCCCTGTCCCGATGTTGGTTGGTCAGGCTGTCGAGGGCCTGAATTCCGCCGGGACTCAAGAACAAAACACGCTCCAACGGACATTTAATCGCACCAAATCCTTCCTGATAGACCCGATCAACGAACTGTTGGCGATCCTGGGTCAACCACCGGCCGAATTCCCGAAAACCAAGGAAGGCACACCGGCCCAGCAGATCGAATATGAGGGGAGGGTTCTCGATAACGCCGGAAAATTATTCAACATGGGTGAAGACCACCGCCGCTATCTGGTGGACAAGACGATCTTGCAGGAAGAGGATTTAGACGCTGAATTCCCGGGGTTCGACGATGGCGAAACGACTGAAACCTAACCGGGGTGAAAAGCTGGTCCGCATGCCTGCACCCCCGAGAGCCCAGGAAGCGGCACTTGTCCGGTTCTGCGAGTTTATCGTCCGGCAGGTGTTCAATCGCTGGCGAAATAACGTGTTTTCCCTGACCAAATCCGAGATTGCCAAATTTGCCGACTCCGAAGCCGCCGCAAAAATGTTGACCCTCACCGACGATAATTGGGCAGTCGAGGCGCAAAAAAAAGCGGCCAAGGTCAAGCGCCGAATCCTTGCCCAGTTGTCCGATGAGCGAATCCAAGAAACGGTCGCCGAAATACTGCAAAAGGTTGACCTGTACAACAAGGCCACGTTTTACCGGGCTGTTTCCCCGGTCCTGGGTATCGACACCAAGAATCTGATAAAGGCCGACGGTGCCACCTGGGAGATCAACGCCCTGATCAACGAGACGGTAATGTGGATTCAATCACTCCGTGACAAGGCCCTTCAGGAGTCACTGGAGCATACCCTGCACCTGATGGCCGAGGGGAGAGACCTGGCTTATATCGAGACGACCTATTCCGTCCTCGAGGCCAAGCGGTTGCGCAATGCGTCAACTTTGGCCCGAAACCAGATCGGCAATTTCAACGGACTGGCAAATAAAATCCGTCAACAACACCTGGGCATCGAGGAGGCGATTTGGTCCACATCCGGAGATGACACCGTCCGGCCCAGTCACCGAGACAGAGACGGTAAACGGTACCGACTCGATGAGGGCTGCTATTCCAGCGTCGATGGCGAATATCTTTACCCTGGCCTCGATTTCAATTGCCGCTGTGATTCCTACGCCGTGATCCCAGAATAAAAAAAAAGTTGACAGGAACTTTCCATATTTGTATTAATATAAGACAAGGGGAGGCAAAATGGCACAGTCCATTATTTCCGGCCATTTTTTCGATGCAGTAACTTTTGACGTCGAGCAAAAAACAGCCGTATCAGTACGTGATGGCGTCCTGGATTATTTCGGGCATGAGCTCGGTCTGGAACCTGCAAATAAAATCTTCAAGGTCTATCGCTCACCTGCACAAATCGCAACCGTGGCACCGTTGATGGCAGGAATCCCCCTAACCAACGACCATGTGGATATCGGCCAGCCCGTCCCCCAGTCGGTAGGCAAGGTAATATCTGCCGCCGTTATTGATTTTACCGAAGGCGAAGCGTCGCACCTCGCAATAAAGAATACCCTGGAGGTGCAGTCGGACTTTCTGGCCACACTCACGGACAAGCGGGAATTGTCGTTGGGTTATGAAGCCCGGCTCATCGAAGATGACAAGTACGATTTTCGCCAAGTGGACATTCGACCGCATCATCTAGCGGTCGTTGATGCCGGTCGCTGCGGAAGCGGTTGCCGGTTTTTAGATCGTTCACCCAACAACGGAGACAACACCATGACCCTGGACGAATTGATCAAAGTGGTGGAGGCCATGGCCGCAGAAGTTGCGGAGCTAAAAAAGGCCCTGGCACCCGCAGAAGACCCAGCACCCGAGGCAGGCACTGACAACGCCACCGAGGAAGAAGAGGTCAAAAAAGAGGAAGAGGAAGCCAAAAAAGTCAAAGACTCTGCGGCCCTGGAAGCTCGTTTTCAGGATGCGGTGACCAAGGCGACGACTGAACAAGTGGCCACCACCCTGGCAATTATCGACAGGGCAAGACAGTTCTTGCCGACCGACTACAAATTCGCTGACAAATCCGGCAACCAGATCATGCGGGATGCCATCGCCACGCAGCATGCCGGGGTCAGGTTCGAGGATGCCGAGTTGCCTGTGGCGTTTAAGATGCTGCGGCAGCCCGAAACCAAGCCCTTCGCCGACTTCGGCCGGGGTAACATGGGCAAATTCGCAGAACTCAAGGACAAGGAGTGGTAATCATGGCGTTTAATAATCTTACAGCGGACATCGGGCCTTGCGACGCTGGCGAGGCTTTCGGGGACACCAATACGATCTTGTCCGCCCCAAACAATCAAGGGGTGGTAGGCCGTTTCGTCAAAATGTCGAGCGGTAAACTTGTCCCCATCACCGGCAAGGATGACGCCTGGGCCGGGGTACTGTTGCGCTCGATTACCGACCCGGTCGATGGGGACTTGCAGGAATACCCGATCACAGATTACTTGGTCGAGGGTAACGCATCTGTCGAGGCACTGCCCGTCGCGACCCTTCCGGCGGTCGGGGCCAAGGTGTTTATGACCCCTGACGGGCGAGTTGCCGAGGCGGCCGATACCGGCCCCGCAAACACTGAAATCAACGCAACATTTATCAGAGAAATCAAAGAGAATGTTTGGTTTCTCCAAGTGGGGTAGGTATGGCGAGATTCGACAACATCACAACCGAGATACCGCCCGAGGGGGCCGGTGAGGCTTACGGAACAGTCAATATCATCCTGACTGCCGAAAACGACGGGGCCAGGGCGGGTCGGTTTGCGAAATTTTCCAACGGAAAGCTTGTCCCAATGGAGTCCGCCGACGACACACCAGCCGGGGTTGTCCTTCGTGATTTGACCATGCCGGTGGATACCGATCCCGACGATGCGCCCTTGGTCGATTATTTGGTCAAGGGTCTGGTCACCGTTGAGGCTGACCCCGTCGAGGGGTTGCCAGAGGTCGGGGCACAGTTGTACGTCACTGCCGACGGTAGGGTTGCAGAGGCGTCCGGTGACGAGGGAGGTGACCCCGATCCCGATCCCGATCCCGACGATGCGTCCGGTGACGAGGGAGGTGACTAATGGCAACACACCTGGTTGTGAAAAAAAGCGGTGACGATGGAGCCTATACCACTATCGCAGCGGCCATTGCGGCCACTACCAGCGGTGGGGTCGGTGATTGGTCCACCATCACCATTGCCGATGATGGAATTTACGATGAATTGATTGATTTCGGGGCCTTAGACTATGTCAGAATCATAGCAGCCGACAACTGCACAATCGCACCGACCAACGCGGCATCCCCTGTGACGATGGGTTCCAGCGCACCGGCCAACATTCAATTTGACGTGGCCAACGGAGCTAATCCTACACTGGCCCCTGCCGCATCCCAGGCCGACAAACTCCCCCTTTTCGCGTGGGGCAACACTCACCCCGTGAACCTGCTAGTCAATGGGTGGAAAATGGCCCCAACTGCCGGGACCGGTTGGTTGATTGCCGAGGGTAAGGCCCCTGGAAGTGCTGTAAAATTCGACAGTTGCGAGGCCTCGGACGGCCCCTGGACAACTGATGAAATGCTGAAACTGGACAAGGCGGTATCCCTGACCGTGCTGGATTGCAACATGGAGAATGTCGAGACTGCCGAGGTGTTCGCACAAATCGGCCCCGAGACAGTCGTCGATATTCAGCGCAGCAGCATAGAGGCTGACACACTGTTGGCCATCGAAGGGCCGACCGCAGGAACTGGTGGAGAGCTGTCAATAATCAACAATATCTTTGTCCTGCGGGATGTCAACAAGGTTTTTCTCGACCTGTCCGACGGCGTTAATGCCACCGGTGGCCTGATTGCGCACAACCTGTTTATGCGCTTGGGCGAACCCAGTACCCAGGTCACGGCGATCAAAACACCGTATAACAATGTTGACGTAAGCAACAATATATTTATGGGCCTCGGGATCGTGGGGACCATTGACGGAGCCGTCACAGCCACGGCAAACAACAACTGTGTTTATGACTGCAACGCTGGATTTGTTGGCAACTGGGCCGAGGTCGGGACCGTTAGCACGGACCCCAAACTGGGTGACGGCGGCGATCTGGAACCGGACTCCCCCTGCATTGACGCGGGTGTGGATATCCCCACGGTAACGGTTGATATCCTGGGCCGCCCCCGGCCATCCCCCGAGGGGGGCAAATGGGACATTGGTCCGTGTGAATTCCAGCATGAGGACCCCGATCCCGATCCCGATCCCGATCCCGATCCCGATCCCGATCCCGATCCCGATCCCGATCCCGAGCCTGGAAACGAGTCGATCAATGCGACGTTCGTTCGTGAAGTCGCTGAAAATGTCTGGCTTATTTATGTCAAGTAACGGAGAAAAAAAAATGGCGACAAAGTACGCAAATTTGTTCAATCTCGATTCAATTGAGAAATTCTTGGAGTCCGGCAACCAGCGCGGATTCACCGATGCAGCCTCGGGGATCGTCCTGGGTCGGATGTTGACCCACGTTGATCCGGAAATTTTCACCTTGAAATATCCCGATTTGGCCTTCATGAGCGCCGGGTTCACGGTGGACAATTCCGGCGGATACGTTCAAAAAATCCAGTCCCTGCAGAACACCGCCGCCGGTTCGTTCGCCAAACAGCGCGACCGCAGCGATGGTAAAGGTAAAATCACCCTGGAAGGCCGGGATTCGACGATTGACGTGTTCCCCTGGTCCGCTGAATCGCAGTGGGACGACGACGAAATCCACGAGGCCGAGCTTCAGGGGATCAACCTGCCCCAACGATTGATCGAGGCGCACAACGAAATTTACCAACAAACAATCGACAAGATGATTGCTGATGTGGCCTTGGACCATGCGACCTGGGGGAGCTACAGTAATGACTCAAACTTCAACTCCAAGAAAAACAACGACTTATACGCTGTTTTTGCCGACACTTTAACCACCCAATGGAGCAATGTTAATAACGTCGGCTCGTACATGGCCAACACGATCATCACCAGTCCGGCGGTTGTGAATCGGCTCAATAAGGATTTACTGTCCGTCGATGGCCACAGTGCAATGACGGTTATGGCCGCATTGAAGGCCAACTTCCCCGGATTGCAGGTCCTTGCATCGCATCACGCATCAGGTATCGGATCGAACCAGAAAGACGTGGCCTTGTTCGTGTCTACCAGTCCGCAGGTGGCAAAGATCCGGATCCCGTTGCCACTGACCATCGGCGAAGTCGTCAAGCCGACGCCGTTTACCTATCTGGTCGAGTCCAAGTTCCGCATCGGGGGCTTCGATTTGTTACAACAAAAGGGCGGATTCATTCTCCGTCAGGTCTAGGGGGGGCATCGTGAGTCTGGCTTCCGATTTGAAACAGCGCTACCCCGAGTTTTCGACTTGGGATAATGCCACCATCAACGCCCAGGTGTCGGTGTGGCCGTGCTATTTCGGAGGCCAGTATTCCGACTGCAACCGTGAGATAATCCTAAACCTCGTTGCCCACCTCCTGACTGCTGATTCAGGGGGTGCGGCAGCGATGCCGTCTGCAACCAGCAGGACCGTGGGAAGCGTCTCTGAGTCCTACGCTCAGCAATCAGATTCGACCAACCTGGCGGCGTTTTTTGGGGCGACCAAATATGGTCAACGGTATTTATTCCTGACCCAGACGAGGGCAGCCGGGAGGGCGTTTTTCGTATGAAGCCGACCGACACGCTGAAAACGATGGAAGACTACCGAAAAAAACTCAACGATGCCCTGCGCTTGGTGGTCAAGGTCGGTCTGCCCGAAGGTACCGGGTCCGGGGTTTATCCAGGTGGCCAAACAGTAATCGAGGTCGGAGCCATACACGAATACGGCGCAGGCGTTCCCCGCCGGTCCTGGCTCCGGATGCCGATGGAACTGCACCGAAGGGAGCTGGCAAAATTCATCGGGAAACAGTTTGACCTTGTGACAGGCCAAAATGTCGACGCCAGAAAAGCCCTGGGCTTGGTCGGGGTAAAGGCCCGGAATTATTCGTCCGAGGCCTTCCGAACGAACGGCTACGGGATGTGGCCTGCATTGGCCCCATCGACGGTGAAATCCAAAGAGAGGCGCGGAAAGCAGACGCCCTTGATTGACACTGGGACGCTGCGGCAATCTATCACCTGGAGGGTCGAATGATAAACGTTCCCCAGGTAGGAATGGCACTAGGCGGGTGGACCTCACCCGTTACAGTCAAGGCAATCACCCGCACAAGTCAGGATTTCGTAATCACCGAGACCGTCGCCTTCCGTACGATTCAGGCGATGGTCCAACCCACGCAAAAGACCCTGTTAAATGCCGCAGTTCTGAACTGGCAGCAGGCGCACATCACGATATTCACGCCGGACCCTGTAAAAAACGGCGAACTAGTCGAATACGCCGGGGCAGATTACAAAGTCGTCGAAGTCGCCGATTGGTCACAATACGGCTATTTTGAGGCGGTCTGCGAGGCCACCGGAAAGGCAGTCTTGCAGGAAACGGAGGCACCATGAGCAGCCCTATCGTCAGAGTTGCCCGGGTTATCCGCGACCTGCTGGCTATCCCGGAGGCCCAAATCAAGGTCGGGCGTATTGACTGGGAGCGTGAAAGTTTCGACACCGAGCTAGTCGCTGTCGATGCCCTGTCCCCTGCCGAGCCTCTAACCAGGGGCGAGATATTTGATGGTGAGGCCGAAAAAACGACCTTTGACCGATTTTCCCGGTTGCCGATTGTTATTGATTTTCTGGGGGCAGATGCCTGGAGAAGGGCGGTAAGGTTCCAACTTTTGGCCGATTCCGAACGGTCCAGACAACTGCAAATGGAGCATGGTGTCACGGTCGGCCACGTCCAGCGAATAACCAATGTCGCAGCTCTTGTCGGGGCGCAACATACCGAACAGGTCCAGGTTGAATTGTCGGCATTTTACTCTGATTCCGTGTCCATAGACACCAAGCGAATTGATACCGCACAACTCGAATTTTTGAGGAGTATATAAATGGCTGAAATTACTAACGTTATCAATGTGGCCTTGTTGCCCGAGGGGAAGGCCGCCGCCGCAACGAATATGAACGTTGTCGCAATCATCACCAAAGAGCAGGGCGTCTTGTCCACCGCCGAGCGCTACCGGACCTACAAGTCCGCCGCTGCGGTCGCTGGGGATTTCGGGACATCTTCGGAGGTCACCGCCTACGCCAACACCGTTTTTGCAACCAGCCCCAACGCTATTAATTTTGGGGGGGCCTTGGTGGTTGGTTATTGGAGGGGGGAGAGCGAAAAAGTCGCAGCGACTCCGGGCGTCCTGACCGGGGCCGAGATTGACCCTGATGCTGCCCTTGCTGCACTGCGTCGGATTGACAAGGGGTCGATGGGAATAACGATAGTTGACAAGTCCTACACATTGAGCAACCTGGACTTCACCGGCTGCAAGGATTTTTCTGCCTGTTTGGCTAAGCTGAAATTTGACGACGACGGGAATGAGGCCAGTGTCAGGCTGGAAAATAACCGAGTCGTCATCACAACGCAGGCCACCGGTGACGGCAGCGACGTTGGGTTTGCCATCGAGGGGGCCGAGGGGGACTTTATCGGCTCCATCCTTGGCCTGACCGACGGGTGCGGTGCCTCAACCGTTGGAGGGGCGGACCCCGAGACGCTGTCCGCCGAAACCAAACTCGCCGGAATCACGGCCATCAGCGCCCAGGTGCAGATTCGAGGGGCGATGTTCATCGATGAAATCGCCGATGTCGACATCAATAACCTCGCTACTTGGTCCAAGGCCAACCAAGTCCTGATTTACGAAGTTTTTTCCGGGTCCAAATATTTCGCGTTGAGCACGACTAACCCGGTCTGGGCTAACACGCTGTCGGGGCTGGATACGTTCCGGTGCCTGTACAGTAAGGCAGGCAACCGAAAACTTGCAGCGTCCTACATGGCCAGGGCTCACACGGTCAACTTCAACGCCGAAAACTCGGCGATGACGATGCACCTGAAAGAGCTGGCCGTCCCTGCCGAGGATTACAGCCAGACCGAGATTGACAATGCCAAGATCGTAGGGCTGGACCTGTTTACCACCATCAAAAATAGCCCGGTTGTGTTGACCTCCCCGGCGAATGATTTCGTTGACAATGTCTACAATCTGATTGCCTTCATCGATTCGGTCCAGATCGACATGTTCAACCTGTTAAAAATGACCGGAACAAAAATTCCCCAGACAACGCCCGGCGTCCTGACCATGATTGATCAGGGCGAGAAAACAACGCGCCGCTTCGTCCGGGCCGGGGTGTTTGGCCCTGGGGAATGGTCCAAGCCCGATTATTTCGGGGACTACAAGACCTTTTTTGACAACATCCGCGAGTACGGTTTTTATTGGCAGGCCGGTTCGTTGGCCGACCAGTCGACGGCAGACAGACAGGCGAGAAAGTCCCCTGTCCTGCAGTGCGCGGTCAAAAACCAAGGGGCGATCCACTCAGCCGATGTTGTGATTAATTTCAACCTCTAGGAGGCAAAAATGGCCGTTATCAATTATCCAGCCGACGCAACGACACTGATCCTGAACGGGTTTCCAATTACGGAGTTCGCCGAGGGGGATTTTGTGACCTTGGAACCGCAGGGTGAGGTCACTGTATCCGTCAATTCCGCCGGGGGTGGAACGGCAATTTCGCAGCCCATTAATTCGTTTGAGGCGACCTTGACGATCCGGGTTCAGCGAAATTCCGGAAACGATGCACTATTGAACCTTTGGCGAAATGCTGTCCCGGCCTTAGTATTCGACGGGGCAATCAAGACGTTGTTTACTCGGGACAGCGTCCCGGTAATTGAAACTGTGGAACTGCGTACTATGCACATCACGGAGGCCCCCGGCCCCGTTTTGAACAACATGGAGCCGGAACACGTCTCCGAGTGGAAATTCCGAGTCCGAGAGGCCAAACGGAAGGTGGCATAATGGATCAACTTGAATTATTGCGACAAATCTATGAGACCGGCCTAATCGAGGTCAACGGCAGGGAGTATCGGTTAACCAGGATGCGGCATAAGCAACGCCGGAAGGTTTTTGCATATTTCACTCACATCAAAGACCAGCTCTCCGATGGCGATTTCGGGTTCATGGATTCGGAAAAATTCGACGAAGTCATGGCCACCATCGCAGACGTGACAACGTTCGATGGCGCTCTACTTTCCCGACTGGAAACGCACTGGGACAACTACCCGCAGGATTATCTTAAGTTCGTCACTGCGGCGATGGGGGCGATATCATACCCTTTTTTAGCCGAAAACCTTACAGACTCGGTGTCCCCAGGCGTTCCCAGGGAGAAGATTTAATCCTCTTCACCAATTTAGACGACGAAAAGATGACGTTGTTGTCGTTGGTGAAGGCTGGTTACGGCTCTTTGGCAGAACTAGAGGCCCTGGACACCGACGACTTCTTGGATTTGGTGGAATTTGAGTCGATTTCCAGGGACATTGAGGCGCATTACGTCGAAAAGGTGCATAAGAGTAAGAGGCGGTAAATGGCCGTAGTCAATGAGGTAGTTACAAAATTTTCGTTCAAGGGGTCACTGGAGCCTCTGGCCAAATTCAACGCCGGGCTAAAAACGGTAGTCAAACAATCAGCCCGGATGGCGACTGCTCTTGCAGGGGCTACCACCGGGGCCGCAGTCTGGGCATCAAAGCAATTAGAGGGCGTCGAGGCAATGCGAAACTTTGCCAGGGCGCAGGGGGTGGGGGTCGAGGCCCTACAAAAACTGCGGTATGCGGCCACACAGGACGGGGGAACTGTCGAGTCCCTTGATGCGTCAATAGCAGGGTTAAACCAGCGACTCGGTCAATTTGCCGCAACCGGGGCAGGTCGGGCCAAGTTGGCCATCGAGGCCCTGGGTTTGCAAATAACCGACGCGCAGGGTGAAATACGGCCAACCGTGGACATTCTCAAAGAATTCGCCGACAAATCCCGGAACATGGCCCCGTCCAAAAGGGTTGCCCTGGCTGCCCAACTGGGCATTGATAAATCATTGATCAACATGTTGGAAGGCGGGGCCGATGGACTAGATCGCCTGATGGCCGACGCTGAACAGTGGGGCATTATCAGTCAGGCCCAGGCCGAGACGGCAGCCACCCTGTCCTCCAACCTCGACAATCTGCGGCACGGCATAGGGGTGCTGGGGCAGAGGGTTGCAATCAGCATGATTCCGGTCCTGGGCGATTTACAGGGGCAATTCAAGGCCCTACTGCAGGACAGCGATTCCTGGCTAAATAAGGGGTTGCGGAAAATTGGCCCGGTCATGGAAGCAGCGGTCGGGGCCATTAAGCGATTGATGCCGATTATTGTTGCCCTGGGTGCGGCCTGGGCCGTGTCATCTGCCCCAATGTTGCTGACTGCTGCGGCGATTGCGGCGGTGGTCCTGATAATTGATGATTTAATTGTCGCTGCCCAGGGCGGCGATTCCGTTATTGCTAAGCTATTTGACTCGTTCGGGATCGATATCCGGCCAATCCTTCAAGGCACGGTCCAGTTCGTCAAAGACCTGTTTGCCGAAATCGTGACCTTCGGCAGGGCCCTGTTGCCACCGATAATCGAGTTTGCTAAAGCGGTTATTCCGGCGGTAATTGACATTGGTCGGGCCATTGGTGCAGTGTTTGAGTATTTTCTCAATGTTTTCCAGGGTGTCATGGCATTGTTCCGGGGTGACACCGTCGCTGCGAAGGAATTTTTCAAGCGGGCGTTCGGCAGTGCCATCAACTACGTCAAATCGCTGCTCTCTGGCCTGGGCAAGTTCGTCAAGGTGGTATTTACGGCGGTTGGTAATTTTCTCAAAATGCTACTGCCTGACTCGTTCAGGAAGGCCATCGATGCACTTGTCGGGATATGGACGTCATTTGTTGACGTTATTATAAATCTGTTCACCGGCAACTTTGAAGGGACATGGGAAGCCCTGAAAGATATGGCCAAAAATGCAGTGACCTACATCGGCGAATTATTCAAGGGTCTCTGGGCCGGGATCAAAGCGATGTTTTCGGGGTTGGGTCACCTGATAATGGATGCGGCCCGGGCGGTTTTGCCAGACTGGGCAGTCAATCTGCTGGGCGGTGACAAGTCGATTACGCCCGAGACCATCCAAGGATTGCCTGATGTGTCCCCTGCTGATTTCGGGGTACTGCCAGTCTCCGAAGCCCCTGGGGTTTCCCGGGTCAGCCAGACGGAGATCAAACAAGACGTGACAATAGAGATCAAGACTGACCAGCCCGAGGCCGCCGGACGGGCGGTGCAACGGGGACTGCAAGACCAACTCCAACAGGCCCAAATGATGGCGGCGAGGGGTGGGGCGTGATAGACGACGGCAGACAGCAAACGCTAGAGGAAGGAGAACAAACGGTCCTGGGTATCGGGGGCTTCAACCTCTACGCCCACGTGTCTGATACTACCACCCTGACCGCCTCTGTCCCCGACAAAGTATTGGAGGATGGGACCGTGGCCAGCGACGACATAATCCGGGAACCACTGCGTTACACGATTTCGGGTGTTGTCTCCGATATTTTCGTTGACGCCCCGCCGGTCGATGTCACCGAGGAGCCCGAAGATGACCTAGTTGGCGAGATTGCCGACTTTTACGCGGATAAAACCCAGGCCGAATTGATGCGGATGGCAAAAATCGACGGGATTTACCGGGCAGTGAAACACGAGCAGGCCAAAGACGCCTTTCGGGCCACGGAGGGCTTGCAAACAAAGTCGATTCGCCAACAGTTCTTGGACTTTGTCCAGTCGGTTTACAACGGCCGCCAACTAATATCTGTCGAGGGGATCAATGGCGTTATCGACAACATGGCAATCACCAGCCTTTCCCTGAACCGTGACAATAAGTCACAGGTGATCCGTTTTGAGATAGACTTGAAACAGGTCAGGATGGCCGTTACAAAGGTCGTTGGCATCGAGGAATTTTATAAGGCCCCGTCGAAACCGGCCAAAAAACAGACGGCCAAACGGACAGATCAGGGGGTACAGGATGTGCAGGGTGCTGAGGACAACAAAAAACAGGCCCGGTCATTGCTTGGGTCGTTGATGGGGGGTTAGGATGATCCGGGTCACCAACATCACAGACAGCCCCAGACAGCGGCATACCCTGATAACACCGGTCGGTGACTGCGTCATGGAGCTGACCTATCGCCCGGCGGTGCAGTCGTGGTTTTTTGATTTGGCCTGGAACGACAAAACCATCCAGGGCTACCGTATCGCTGCTGGATTACCATTGATAATGGGTACCAACTGGCCTTTTGCGTTTTTTTGCCTGGAATCCGGGGGAGTTGACCCGTACCGGATGGATGATTTCAAAACGGGCCGCTGCCAGTTGTACTTTATAACGCCGGAGACGACGGCCTTACTTCGGGGAACGGAGGTTCAGGGGTGAGATTTGGCAGGAATTACCGCTTCACTTTCGGGCAGGGCTCGACGGCCAAGGTCATCGAGCCCCCGATAAGTTGCGTGTTTTCTGCCCAAAAAACGATGAAATCCGAAGCAAACCAGCTCGACATTTCACTGTATAACCTACTGGACCCACCCTATAAGAGCGAGCTTGACCGCGACTACACCCCGGCGGAATTGGCCGTTGGCTACGGCGATGACCTTGATGTGATATTCCGTGGCAACGTGATTATTTCAAAGACCCTTCGCGAAGGGGCCGATTTCGTTACGAAAATGGTTGTCTTGGACGGTGGAAAAGCCCTATTGGGCGGCTTTGTGTCGCAGACCGTCAAAGACAAGGGTGAGGCGGTCAAGGCCCTTTTGGCCGGGTTGCCAGAGGTCACAAAAGGGGTCGTCGCCGAAACGCCGGAGTTATCCAGACCCAGGGTACTAGTCGGCTCCACGGCCCAGTTATTTGGTTCGGTCCTGGGCCCTGGACAGGAATTTTTTATTGACAATGAGCAGGCTTTTGTCTTGGGTAAATATGACGTCCGGGAGGGGTATGCACCGGTTGTGAGTGCCGAGACGGGCTTGATTGGCACTCCCGAGGCCGACAAAAACGAGTTGACCTTTGTCACGATGCTAAATCCGGCAATTAAATTAGGGGGTTTGGTCAAGTTGGAGACGGTTTTTACCCACTATCTAGACGGGATTTACAAGGTCCGGGACATCACGATATCCGGCGACACCGACGGCGACGATTGGTCGCAGCAATGCACCTGCATCAAGGCCCCAAACTATGAGGTGCCCCGTGGCTGATTCGCTATACCAGGTAATGCAGGACGCACTTCGAGAAATGCTGGGCAACCTGCACACTGCGACGGTTGCCAGGGTCGTTCAGGTCAACGAAACGACCGTTGACGTGCAGCCGGTGATTAATCGGGTCGTGGACGGCGAATCTGTCAAGCTGCCCGTCTTTGTCGAGGTACCACCGGTGACATTGCAGGGGGGTGGTTCCTATCTGGCGATGCCGGTTAGTGTCGGTGATTACTGCCTTTTGGTGTTCACTGAGCGCTGCTTTGACCGCTGGTATCAAGGCAAAGACGAGCAACCACCGGCAGAAATGCGGATGCATGATTATTCCGACGGGTTTGCCATCGTAGGGGTAAACCCCATCCAGGCGGCGATAACACTACCCCAAATTTTGACCATCCAGGGCGACAGCGAGCAGTTCGGAAATTTCCGCCTTGATGGGGATTTGACCGTCACAGGCAAAATAACCGTTGATGGGGATGTTTCCAGTGGTGGCAGTATCGACGCCACCGGAGACATCAATGCGACCGGGGAAGTCAAAGGGGCCGACTGCAAGACGGTTGCGGGTGTGAGCCTCGGAAATCACCTGCACCCAACAACAGCACCTGGGGCCGACACCGGCGCACCGATACCGCCAGGGGGATAAATGAGGGTTTCGCGACTCGACAAATTCGACGATTGGACAATGGGTCAGCACCTGACAGGCTCGCAGGCCGTGGCCCAGTGCGTCAAGACCCGTATTCGTTCGTTCAAAAACGACTGGTTTTTGGATATGGGGGCCGGGATTGATTGGTTGCGGTTACTGGGTGCCAGGGGAACGCAAAAACGGATATTGCGCGAGGTCGAACGGGTGGCACTGGGTACACCGGGAGTAGTGCGGTTGACCGGGCTTGATATGCGATTGGTCGGCAGGCAGGCCACTATTTCGCTATCCTATATCGACGCTTACCGGTCAGAAAACAATTTGACGGTGGCAATATGATAAAAATTGACGAAAACGGGCTTCAAATTGACGAATTGACAGATATCTTGGCCGAGCTGATAACAGGTTATCGAGAGATATACGGGGCCGATTTGCAACTGTCCCAGGATACCCCGGACGGACAACGGGTCGGCATCGAGGCCAAGGCCCGGCACGATCTACAGGAGCTGGCATTACTCGTTTACAACAGCTTCGACCCTGACCTTGCGACAGGGAAAGGGTTGCGCTCGATTGCCAAACTTGCAGGAATAACACCGAGGCCCGGAGGCCGATCCCTTTGGGAATTGGAGGTCGAAACAAACAGAAAAGTTGACCTTCCAGCAGGTTTCACGGTCGAGACAGACGGTGACAAATGGGAAACACCGCAAGCCAACCAGCTATTAGCCCCAGGTACCCACACGGTAACTTTTCAGTCGGTGGAATGGGGCAGTGTCCCGACATCGACAGGTGCCACAGGTGCCACATTCGAGATATTGACACCGGTTTTGGGTGTTGTCGGCATCGAGCCAACACCGACCGCCTTTGCCGGCTCCCCTGACGAAACCGAGCCGGAATTCCGGCAACGTCGATGGCAAAGTGTGCAAAAACCGTCACACTCCACCATCGGAGGGCTGACAGCCAAACTGCTAGACCTTCCAGGGGTCATCGATGCGGTCGTTTACGAGAATCCGTTCCCCGACGGACAATTCGGGCTTCCTCCACATTCAATTTGGCCCGTTATCCTGGGTGGGGACAGGGCCGCAATAGCTCAGGTTATCGCAGTCGACCGGACTGCTGGCTGCGTCGTTGTTGGTGGTGAAGAGGAAACCTACACAGAGACACTGACACGGGCCGACGGGACAACGTTTCCGATTTATCACAGCGTCAAATTTGACCGCCCGGAAGGGGTGTGCCTGTATTTACAGGTCACGGCGACCAAAAGGGGCGATGATCAGGTAGATGCCGAGGCAATCAATGCCGCTATCTGTGCAAGAAAATTCCACATTGGGGAATCAGTCCAGGCCAACCAGTTTTACGGCCCGGCGTATTCCGTCGGGTCCAATTACGTTTTGACGAATTTGAAAATAAAAACCTATGGGGCGTGGACAGACGGTGAGATAGTGATCGCTCGGGGGCAGATACTCGGCCTGACCCCCGACCACGTGATGGTGACGGTGGTATGATCGAAAGTTACGAAAAATTATTGATCAAACAGTACTGGGACAGCCCCAAGGCCCGGGCCGATATTGCCCTCCGGCTGGGCACCCTGGCACCGATTGCTGATGTTTTGCTGGGACTCGCCGACGCATTCGACGTTGACCAGGCCGTTGGAAGGCAACTGGACATCATCGGTCGGATTGTCGGATTAAATCGCCGGGTACAGACGTTTGAGATTCTCGAATTTTTCGGCTTCCGTGGCCACACAGGGGCGCGGGGGTTTGGTCAGGCCCCGTTCTACCGCCGGGGTGAACCAAAATACGGGTGGACAACGCTAGGTGACGAATCGTATCGCCGCTTCCTGAAGGCCAAGATCGCAATCAACAACGTCAAAGCGAAAATGATAGCGCCGGATTATCTGTCGATCCAGGGGGCGATCCAGCTTGCCAGTGATGGCCGGGCCTGGGTAGTGGATAATTACGACATGAGCCTGACACTGTACGTTGATCCGAGCGTGCCCTTGTCGGAATTGCGACTATTATTGGTCCTGTGGCTGTTAGCGAGGCCGCAGGGGGTGTACTATAATGTTATCCAGGCCGCACAAGACGGCTATTTTGGATTTTCCAGCAATCCGAACGCCAAGGGGTTTGGCGTCGGGACATGGGCGAGAAAGTTCTTCTAGTAGGGGGATATATGGCGAAAATTGATAGAGTAAAAAACCTTGCAGCATTTGCAGGGGCAGCACAGGCCAATGAGCGGACTAGATTCGGCATGACAGACCAGTCTGACGACCTAGACAGCCAAATCACCCCGGAATGGCTGCGGGGATGGGGCATTGTCGGTGTCAATGATGCCCCGACCATGCAGGATTTCAACGCCCTAGGCTACACGTTATCACAGTTGCTGTCCTACCTACACCAGATGGGGGTTGCGGAATGGGACGATGGCCAGGAATACTACACCGGGGCGGTCTGCGTCCATGCAGGCAAGGCCTGGCAGGCGACCCAGGACAATGACGACGAGCAACCAACCGACGGTAGCCCGTACTGGGTGCGGCTGCTGGTGGCAGGGGATGCGGCAGGGATTGCACCCAGGACAACCGATATTACCGTCACCGTGGGGGCGGGCGGGGACTACCCGACAATCAATGCCGCCCTGGCAGACCTGTCAGCCAAATACTACCCCGCCTATATCGCCGGGGGATTCACGGCCACAGTCCAATTATTGTCCGGGTTCGTTATGACCGAACAGGTCGTTGTCAAGGGGGTCGATTTGGGGTGGATTACAATATCCGCAATCGACCCAGTGACGACCATTGACACCGCCGGGCTGGTGGACGATTACCCGGTTGGGACCGGGGCCAAGGCCGCATTTTCGGGACTGTCTGGGGCCGTGCTGCCAAATATTGGGGTGTTGTTTGCGATGGGGGCCGCCGGGGCAGACGACTACCCCGGAATCCTGCTGTACGAGCACGCCCGAGCAACGGTTCTGCCCGGTGCCGGGGTCCAAAATGCGAAGAGCAACGGCATGATGATCGTGAACGGTTCATCTGCGATTGCTGATAATGCGATATTTTCCGGGGCATCGAGTCATGGCATCAGCCTAGACAATGGCCGAGTGCAGGCCGTGCGTGTGGACTGTTCCAACGCCGGCCTAAACGGCATCCAGGCAGAAAACGGGTCCAATGCAGTCATTGACGAGTGCGACTGTTCGCACGCCGGCGTAAACGGCATCAAGGCCAAAGGGCGATCCACGGTCCAGGCCAGCGAAGCGAACTGTTCCCATGCTGGCGAGTGGGGTGTTTTGGCCAAAGAGGCATCCACGATCAATTGTCCCAAAATTGACGCTCGGAATTGTGGTGGGCCTGGTGCGACGGGGGGAATTGGGGCGCTCGCTGGGTCCACGGTCAACGCAGAGGATGCGGACTGTTCGGGTGCCGGTGGGAATGGAATAATGGTCATTGGCGGCTCCACGGTCAATGCGCAGGGCGCAGACTGCTCCGGTGCCGGTGGGAATGGAATAAGGGTCATTGGCGGCTCCACGGTCAATGCGCAGGGCGCAGACTGCTCCGGTGCCGGTGGGAATGGAATAATGGTCACTGGCGGCACGGTCAATGCGCAGGCGGCGAACGCAGGTAATTCCGGCGGACAGGGGTTCTTATGGCTCGGAGGGAGTATGATCAACGCAACGGCAGCAACTGGGACCACTGGCGCGAATCCGGTAAACACCCTGTCTCCGGACGGGATTTGCTTCAAATAGGAGGCCGTACATGGGAGACTTGACGCGAAACTTCAACTTGTCAGAATTTCGATGCAAAGACGGAGCACCGGTCCCGGACAAATACTACACAAATGTTCAGAAGCTCGCAGAAAACCTTCAAAAAATCCGAGACATTATAGACGAACCGCTCGTTATCGTTAGTGGATACCGGACACCGGAACACAACCGCACCTGCGGCGGGGCCAAACATAGCCAGCACTTGACGGCGTCTGCGGCGGATATCCGATGCGCCGGGGTCACTAATCAGCAGCTATACGACACTATCCTAGACCTAATCCGAGACGGTTATATCCACGACGGCGGCGTAGGTATATACGACGACGGGACGGTACACTACGATATCCGGCCCCGGCCCGCCCGCTGGGATTGGCGAGGTGGCAACAACCCAAACAAAAAAAAGGACACAAAATAATGCAACGTTTTCAAGACCTTGTGCGCACACTAACACCGCTGATAGTCCCGTTGATTGCCCTGATACTGTCCGGGCTACTGTCCTATTTTGTGACAGTTTCCACCCTCGACGCCAAAATCAGCGTCCAAGAACGCCGCCTGGATGCGGTTGAAAGGCAACAAGACAAAACGGATTACAAAATCGACAAGGTCCTGGAATCACTATCGATTATCGGCGCAGATACACGGGTAACACGGGCCGAAGTGCGCGGTCTGGGGCAGCGACTAGACCGCATGGAAAATCGAATTGACTTAGCCAATGGGAGGCAATAATGAGCCAAAAAACTAAACAAATTCTTGACGTTACAACACGGGTCTTGATGTGGGTGTCTATGTTAGGCGCCTTATTTTCGACGATTGCGACGCACCTAGCGGATGCGGGGCTGGAGCTGCCAGCGGTGGCCTCGGCAATCGTGTCTGTGGTCGTTTTGGTGGGCAGATTCGCCCGCAATTTGGTTCCCAAACTGCCGGAATTGTTGCTGATTCTCGGTCTGTCCGGGGTCGCTGTGGCAGGGTCTGGTATAATTGACGGCCAGGACCCAGAAAATATACCACAATCCAAACACGACCAACTAATCGAGTATATTGACACCCTCGATGCGGTCGAGAATGAGGCGGACAACGAGGCCGCCGAGCCGGACCCGGATCCGGATTTGGCACCGGCGGACTACCTGGGGATTATCCTGGGAATGTTCGCACCTGTCGGATGCGCGCCTGCGCAACAGGCCGTAATCGTTGACCAATTGAAGGATTACGGTACCAGACTGGGCCTGTGCCTGGCCAAAGCGGGGCTGGCCTGGCTCGGGGACCTGGTCTATTCGCGGGGCCAGGGTGAGATCCTCGACCTGTCAGAGGTACCCGGTGAGTTGCACGGTGCAGTCAAATCCTGCGCCGTTCAACTGGGGGGATACGTGCTAACCGATATCCTCACCGGGCCGCTGCCAGACTCGGTAGGGGCCACGATGCCGTATGCGTCCAAGGTGTTGATGTTATTGGATAATCAGGACGTGTGCGGGGATGTTTGCCTTGTTTATGTGCCGTAACCTTTTAATCGACACTAATACTTTTCAAAATACAGTTCGTATCATGGGAATTCAAATAACAAAAGGACTGAGGAGCGACCTTACAACTGGTCAGTTCTGAAATTTTTATCGGCATAGATAACTCATAAACA
>Ga0255341_1003083_pt1 | contig 19326 bp, 16 predicted proteins | sample wastewater_treat_8_FD_192418 | JGI IMG/M metagenome (GOLD analysis project Ga0255341, IMG submission 192418) | Wastewater microbial communities from Lulu Island WWTP, Vancouver, Canada - plant12 | ecosystem: Engineered > WWTP > Wastewater > Unclassified | place: Canada: Vancouver, British...
CATTCATCTCTGCAGCCCAGGTCTTTGGCGCTAATTGTGTCACTGCCATTCTGTCTGGAATGGGAAATGACGGTGGCGAAGGGAGTGAAGTGATTAAGAAAGCCGGAGGGGTGACCATGGTCTGCAGGGAAGAGGACTGCCTGGTCTATGGAATGGCGCGTTCTGCATTATCCCGTAACTGTGTGGATCATGTACTCCCATTACAGGATATCCCTGGCAAGATCGTTGAAACTATCAGGACAATGAACGGGTGAACCATGTCTGATCTCGATGCATACCGGAGTCTCTATGTTGCAGAATCGCGGGAAAATCTTGAAGGAATAGTCAGTAATCTTCTGAAACTGGAGAAAGGAACTGATTCTCATGCAATTGATGAGATCTTTCGATCTGCCCACTCCCTCAAAGGCATGTCTGCATCAATGGGGTATATGCACATGGAAGAGATATGCCATGCCCTTGAAGATGTCTTTTCTCAGATTCGTAATGGCAAACTGGAGGTGACCCAGTCTCTGGTTGATGATCTGCTTGCCGGTGCAGATGACATCGAGTTGATGATAGATGATGTTGAAGCAGGTGGAGACGGACTGCTGGAACATAAAGACCTGAGGGTGAAAAGCCTTAAACGATGGCTATCGCCTGATGAAAAGAAAGAGACGCCAGTAAAACCAGCCCCAAAAACCCCATCGGTTGTGGACACCGTTTTGTCGGAGATTGAAGGTGATATGTATGAAGGGCCGGCTTATGAACAGGACTATGGAGGTGGTTGCCAGAGATATTCATTATCTTTCTCTCTTGCAGATAATGTCGACAATAAAAACCTGCGCGGGATGCTGATTCTTCAGAACCTCGAATCCATAGGGGAGATTCTCTCCTTCTCTCCGGAACGGGCGGTAATCGAGGATGATGAAAACTTTTCCGGCGATGTGAATCTTGAATTCAGAACCAATGCAGGGGTTGTTGCAATAGAGACGATCCTGGGGGTGTCGGATGTTAAAACCCGTATCATAACAGGATCAACGAAACCCGCAGTTAAACCTTTTTTAGGGTCAGAAGTTCCCGAGTCCGACCTTCCAATTATCCGCGGCCCCCTGAAAGGAGGGTTCAGGTATGAGATTCACGTGGAAATCTCCCCGTCCGTAGACTCCAAAAACCTCCGTTCCATGCTTCTCCTTCAAAACCTTGAAGGAATCGGAACTATCTCTTCCATCTCACCAGAGAGAGAGATCATTGAGGATAGCGCCTCTTACAATGGTGTTATGGATATTCTTCTTGATACGCCTGAACCAGAAACATCTATTCTTGCCTTGCTAAAGGGTTCGGATATAAAATTTCATTCGGTTAGGAGAGAAGAACCTGATGAGCATAAACCAGCAGGAGAAGCATCCGAGGTTTTAGAAAGTCCACCTTCAGCCGGATTTCGTGCACCCTCGATAGACAAGGCAGAGAAAAAGCGAGAAGTGAAGAATATCAGGGTTGACATCGATCGCCTTGACCACATGATGAACCTTGTTGAAGACCTTGTTATCAACAGGGGCCGGCTGGAACAGATTGCCCAGCAACATAATATCAAGGAACTGGATGAGACTCTTAACATGGTGGGCAGATCAGTTTCTGATCTGCAGGTCATGATGATGGATATCAGGATGATCCCGCTTAATCATATCTTTAACCGGTTTCCGAGGACTGTCCGCGATATTGCTGCAAAGGAAGGTAAAGAGGTTGAATTTGTAGTTGAAGGTGGCGACACAGAACTTGATCGCTCAGTCATGGACGGACTCAATGATCCTCTACTTCATTTGATCAGAAATGCCCTTGATCATGGCATTGAATCTCCTGAAGTAAGGATAGCAAACGGGAAGAATCCAAAAGGCAGGCTCAAGCTCTCTGCATCCAGGGACAAGGATAATGTAATCATTGTCATTGAAGACGACGGGGGTGGAGTGAATGTTGAAAAAATTAAGAATAAGGCACTTGAACGTGGCCTTATCACGGAAGAGACTGCTTCGTCCATAAGTGATCAGGATGCATATGATCTCCTTTTTCAGCCCGGATTTTCAACAGCAGACAAGATAACTGATATAAGTGGCCGTGGAGTAGGGCTTGACGTTGTCAGAACTATCATTGCTTCATTGCAGGGAACGATAAAACTTGAGTCTGAACCAGGCCAGGGTAGCCGGTTTGAGCTTGTTCTTCCACCGACTATGGCAATCGTAATGGTGATGATGATAAGGATTAATGGGAAAAGATGTGCAATTCCCATCACCAACGTTGCTGAAGTTGCAAGCCTTGCAGCATTTCCAATTCAAAACATCGGAAACGGCGAGGGCCTTCTCATGCGCGACGAGATCATCGTTTTATACAGGCTTGATGACATGTTTGGCCGGTCAAAATCAGAAGAGGTCATCGTCGTTCTTCAGAATGGAAACAAAAAAGGCGCAATCATTGCCGATCTTATAGAAGGTCAGCAGGAGGTTGTGATTAAACCGTTGTCAAAATTTGTCGGAACATGTGACGGTGTTAGTGGAGTGACTATCCCTGGCGATGGTGAGGTTGTTCCCGTTCTCGACGTCAAGGGAGTTTTGCGAGAAGGAGGGCAGAAGTCCGGAAGAAAACCTGGTGGAGTGAAGGTGAAAAAGATGGTAAAAAATGTGGTAACTGATGGAAACCTTAACATCAGTGAACAACAGGCAGATGAGCTAAGGGAACTTGGAAATATCGGCGCCGCCCATGCAGCAACAACCCTGTCAACAATACTTGGTACGATGATCCAGATCAGGGTTCCTGAAATTATCCTGGTGGGTCTGGCCAACCTGCGCAATTATCTTGATGATGTCAGGGCTGCATTAACTGTCTTTAAAATTCAGGGGCAGATTCAAGGGGAAGGCTACCTCATACTCCATATCCCGGAAGATTCCATCATCAGGCTTACTAATATCATGATTGGAATAACAGAGCTTGACAGGGAGATTGATGACATGGACAGGAGTGCAATCAATGAGATAGGAAATATCATGAGTTCCTCGTTCCTTGATGCATGTGCAACACTTTTAAATATTATCATGATTCCCTCTCCACCATCTATGGTAATTGACATGCCCCACGCGGCACTTGAGTCCATTATTGCAACTCAGGAGATTAAGGAAAACGTTGATGAAGTTGTACTGTTCAGAACCGAACTGACTTGTGCCACTCATGAGATCAAGGCAAATATTATACTTCTTCCAAGCAGATCCCTGCTTTCTGAAATCTTTGCCCGGATGGAAAACGTCATAGCAACATCAGGCTGAATTGGATGGGTGATATGGTTACCGGCAGTGATCAGCGTGAAATCATCATAATTGGTATTGGTGAGTGGAGCACTGGTGATTTAGTGATGACATCTATTGGGCTTGGGTCCTGCATTGGTCTTGTTATCCACGACGAAACCAGGAAGATAGGGGGACTTGCTCATGTCATGCTTCCAAAATCCAGTGGAAAACCAAATGAACGTGCTGGAAAATACGCAGATACGGCTGTTGAAGTACTTATAAAAGAACTTACTCAAAAGGGAAGTAAGATAATCAATATGAAAGCAAAGCTTGCAGGTGGCGCCTCGATGTTTCAGAATTTTTCAGGGAACCTGAATATTGGGGAACGAAATGCTGAAGCTTTGAAGGAGATCCTGAAAGAACGATCCATTCCAATAGTGCGTGAAGACCTTGGTGGTACCGTTGGGCGGACAATTACTTATTATCCAAAAGAAGGTGGACGGTTAGTAATCAGACAGGCTGATGGAATAACAAGAGAAATTTGAAATTTTAGATTCCAGCTGCCGAGTCCTCAATTATTTTTTCAAGCATCCTGACGATATCAAGCAGAACCGGAGGGTTTGGAAGCATGAATATGTTCAGATTCAGTTCATGTTCGTCACATATTAATTCTGTCTTAAAAAAGACAATATTGTCATACAGGATATTGCTTTCTTTAATCACCAGGTCAAACACATTTTTCGGAAGATCGAATAATGCCCTTGGTGGTGAGGGAAGCATGATTATTCCCAGTAGTTCTGCCGTTCCGTCAAGGAAAGCAGATACCATGATGTTACCGATCTCATTGATGGCACTTTCATCCATCTCGTTCATCGGTCGGCCTGGTTCCTCTGGCAGACCAAGCATGATACTGGTCATCTGAATTACTGATTCCTGAGGGACGTGAAGAATAACATATCCAGCTTTTGCCATCTGCCCCTCCATGGTAAATATGACCATGGCAGAAAGATCCTGTTCTATCTGTTTGTTTATCTCATGCAGGTCGACAATGTTAATCTCAGGAACGTTAAGCATTATCGGTGTATTTAGCATTGTGGAAAGGGTGGTTGCTGCATGGGATGCTCCAATATTTCCAAGCTCCCGAAGGGCATCCTTTTGGTTATCGTTTAATTCGACCCTGAAGTCCGTGACTGATTTATCTTTCATAGTTGCCGTTAATGGTACTGCACCGGTCCTTGGTATCTCATCTTCCGGTTGGTTCTTTTCATGTTCTTCTTCAGACTTTCGTTCTTCAGATTGTCCTTCTTCAGGAATTTCATCCTTGTATTGCATCAGGATGCTCATTACCGGATCATCAATAGGTGCCTGTGAGCTTTGTGCCGGTATCTTTGGTTCTTCCCTTGGTTGTTCCTTTTCCTGCTCAGTGCTATCATTTGAAGTTGCCTCTTCCTCACCTGATGAGTACTGCGCAAGGATAGACATAACAATATCCGCGTCCGTCTGAGGTTTTTGGGGTTTATCTGGTATTTGCCCTGGTTCCTTTTCCTCTGGTTCGGGTTCCTCCTTTAATGATTCGTTGACTGTTACAGGTGAGGGCTTTTTATCTCCTTGTGGATGGTGCTCTTTAATGGTTCTTCCAGGATCCGACACGGTCCGATCGTCAAAGTTCTGACATCTCTCAATGTGCTCCTTTGCAACTGGATCTGATGGATAAATATTCAAAGCCTCTTCGAATGCATTACAGGCAAGTGAATATTCCCCAAGTTCCTCGTAGGAAAGACCTATTTTTATAAAGGGTTCGATGAAGTCCGGATGAATGGCACTTGCAGACTCAAAATACTGGATTGCAGCATAGAAGTTTTTCTGGTCCATATGCAGGTTGCCCCACTGCATGTACCTGATATAAATCTCTTCTTCAGGTCTTGACCGGTATTTTGGGCGGTGCATGTCTGCGTTCAGTCCTGGACGCATAAGCAGGGCCAGGTTTTTACGTGCTACTGGATTATCAGGATCGATATCAAGTGCGGTTGTAAAACATTTTCTCGCATGAGAAAACCTTCCCATCCTGACATACGTATAACCAAGGTTAATTATTGCTGCAACATTATCCGGATCCTGCATGAATGCTTTCCTGAATAAAAATGATGCCTGATTATAGTCCTTTCTCTCAAGGGCTGACTCTCCCATGCGGAGCATATTTCTGACTTCCCTACGCAATGTGGCATCCATAGCAATCATTGAATGTGTAAATTTCCTGAAAAATCACTGGGTATACTGGCTGATAGTAGAGTTATTTGTTGTATATATGATATACATTGCCTAATGGCACTTTCCTTTGTCAGCATTACAGGACAAATACTGCTACTGCAAGGACGGTTGTCCATTTACCATTAAGGTCACCTTTTTCAGAGGTGCATACATGCGAGGTTTTTATAATTTTACCGCTTGCCTTGTAGATCTGTTCACGCTCCTGCCATGCGATATCAGGATCAAACTCAATTCCCAGCGTGGTAGCAAGCATGGTTGCTGCAAGATCCTCTGCATACTCTCCCGCCTGGTCCTGGCTTTCTCCATATGAATGGTGTTCGGAAAGATATCCATAATGGTTCTTTTCTTCCGGGACGGCAAGACCTATTGCAGCACTCATCAGGCGGTTTGGTTCGTTCGTGTCATTCCTTGCCATGACTGCGTAAACAATCTCGCCAGGCCTGAGCATGCTAAGCCCCTCTTCTCTTGTGACTTCAATACAATTAGGGGGGAAAATACTCGAGACATTAACGATATTAAAGATCTCAATACCTGCAGATCGTAGTGCAGCTTCGAAGGATGCCAGTCGATCTTTATGTACTCCAACCCCTCCGGTGAAGAAGACTCTCCGCGGAACCATCATTATGTACTAATAAGCTGTATATTATTTTAAAAAAACCTGTCAACATGTGGCTTGAAAACCTTTTTTTGGAGTTGTACCCGGATTTACAATAATGAAGATATGAGATTGCATCTTCTGCTCTTGTGACTCCTTCCGCTTGTACCTTATAATCTTATCAGACTAACATATGTGGGATATTCACCATGAAGGCAGTGCTCGGACTCGAAAATGGGCAATATTTCTTCGGAGAGGGCTTTGGAGTTGAGGGTAAAACAAGTGGCGAACTTGTGTTTACAACCCAGATGGCCGGATACATGGAAGCTCTCACAGATCCGGGTTACCATGGCCAGGTTCTTCTTTTTACCTATCCGTTAATTGGAAATTACGGTGTCGACAGAGAAAATTTTCAAAATCCGCGAGTTTGGGCAGAGGGATGTGTTATTCATGAACTCTGTCGGAAACCCGCACAATCATCTCCTCTTCATACTTTTTTTGAAGAGAATGGACTTATTGGAGTAGCCGGGATAGATACCCGCCATCTGACCATAAGCATACGTGAACAGGGGACTGTACGCGCAGCCCTTGTTACCGGAAGTGATGACTGGGAGGCAGCGGTTGACCTGGCGCAAAAATCACCTGATATCTCCTCCAGATCTCTGATTCCAGATGTAAGCTGCAAAAAGCCATGGCATCAGCCAGGGAACGGACCACGTATTGCTGTATTGGATCTTGGAATCAAGGCAAATATTTTAAAGTCTCTCTCATCCAGGGGTGGAGATCTTCATGTTTTTCCCCATGATACAAAGGCTGATGAGATCCTTGCCTGCCGTCCAGACGGGTTATTTATCAGTAATGGGCCCGGGGATCCGATGCAGGCAAAAGCTGCAATTGAAGCTGTCCGTGAACTGACAGGACAGATCCCGATATTTGGTACCTGCATGGGAAACCTGGTCTGTGGTCTCTCCCTTGGCGCAGACTACCGGAAGATGAAATTCGGACACAGGGGATCTAATCAGCCAGTAAGGGGGACTGATGGGCGGATTCTGATAACATCACAGAATCATGGCTTTGTTATTGATGACCAGACCCTGCCTGAAGGGTGCCGGATGACATATGTAAACTGCAATGATGGAACTCTTGAAGGTTTTGAGGACTCTTCTCTTGGGATCTGTTGTGTTCAGTTCGTTCCAGAAGCACATGCCGGCCCATGTGAGATGGAAAGGGAATATTTTGATAAGATGTTCAGGAGGATGGTCTGATGCCGCGTGACCCTTCCATAAAAAAGGTGCTGCTGATAGGTTCCGGGCCTATCCAGATCGGACAGGCGGCAGAGTTTGATTTTTCTGGTTCTCAGGCCTGCCGTGCTCTTCGCGAAGAAGGTGTTTCAGTTGTACTGGTAAATTCAAACCCAGCTACAATCCAGACAGATCCTGACATGGCTGATGTCACCTATGTAGAACCTCTTCAGGCTGATATCATAGCTAAAATCATTAAAAAGGAGAAACCAGATGGTATCCTTTCCGGAATGGGCGGTCAGACCGGACTTAACCTGACTGCAGAACTTGCAGAGATGGGTGCACTTGAAGGGGTAAAAATCCTTGGAACTCCTCTTAAAGCAATTTATGAAGGAGAAGACCGGGAAAAGTTCAGGAGCCTGATGGAGCGGATTGGTGAACCCGTTCCCCGTTCTGTCATAGTAAGTTCACTGGATATGCTTGATCATGCAGCATCTGTCGTCGGGTTTCCGGCAATCATCCGCCCTGCTTATACTCTTGGAGGAGCGGGCGGAGGTATTGCATATAATCCTGATGAACTGAGGCGGATAGTAGAGCTGGGTCTTGGAAAGTCCCGTATACATCAGGTTCTCATCGAAGAGAGCGTTGCAGGGTGGAAGGAGATAGAGTTTGAGGTCATGAGGGATGCAAATGACACATGCATCACTATCTGTGGCATGGAAAATGTTGATCCTATGGGTATCCATACCGGCGAAAGCGTGGTTGTGGCGCCTATTCTCACCCTGCGAGATGATGAGTTCAATCTCCTTAGAAATGCCGCTCTTAAGATCATACGTGCACTTGACGTCCAGGGAGGATGCAATGTCCAGTTTGCATTTAAAGGTGACCAGGAATATCGTGTCATCGAGGTAAATCCCCGTGTGTCGCGTTCATCTGCCCTTGCCTCAAAAGCGACCGGTTATCCTATAGCACGGGTAGCTTCAAAAATTGCCATCGGTCTTGGTCTTAATGAGATTCTTAATACCGTCACTGGAAAAACACCTGCCTCATTTGAACCCTCAATCGATTATGTTGTTGTAAAAGTTCCCAGATGGCCATTTGACAAGTTCAAGACTGCTGACAGGACACTTACAACGGCGATGAAGAGTACTGGCGAAGTGATGGCAATTGGACGGTGCGTTGAAGAAGCTTTCTTAAAAGCCCTCCGGTCGCTCGACACTGATATTACCCGTCACACTGTCATCTCTGAACTCAGGATGATCCTGTCAAGGCCAACTGATGAGAGGTTTGGTGCGCTTTTCGATGCTCTACGCCAGGGGATGACCCTGGACCAGGTTGCAGATATTACCAGGATCACACCCTTCTGGCTTGAAAAAATCCAGAACATCGTTGATGTTGAACGGGCTCTTGCCACCGGGCCTGATGAGGCCTTAATTATAAAAGCCAAACGGTTCGGGTTTTCTGACCTGGAGATTGCCCAGTATTCCAATAAGGATGTATTGGAGATAGAATCTCAGGTGGGCCTTCCGGTATACAAGATGGTTGACACATGTGCTGGCGAATTTCCAGCAAAGACGCCGTATTTTTATTCAACATATGGCGACGAAGTCTGTGAAATAACCCATTCGGATAGGAAAAAAGTCATGATCCTTGGATCAGGACCTATTCGTATCGGACAGGGGATCGAGTTTGATTACTGCACTGTCCATGCGATAAGTGCGCTCAGGGATGACGGCTTTGAAGTTCATGTTGTTAATAATAATCCTGAAACGGTCTCGACTGACTTTGATACGTCCGACCGTCTGTTCTTTGAGCCCATGACTCTTGAAGATGTCTCGCACATCCTTCAGAAAGATGATTATCATGGAATCATGGTTCAGTTTGGCGGACAGAACGCGGTAAACCTTGCAGTCCCACTGAAGAATGAGATAGAACGGTTAAATCTTAAAACCCGTATTCTTGGAACAACTCCTGACGCGATGGATATGGCAGAGGATCGTGACAGGTTCAGCACGCTGCTTGACTCCCTGGCTATTCCGACTCCTCCTAATGGTTCTGCTTATAGTGAACAGGAGGCATATGCCACGGCCAGGCGTATAGGATATCCTGTCCTTGTCCGTCCTTCATATGTTCTTGGTGGGCGTGCCATGGAGATTGTGCATGATGACACAGAGCTTGCCACTTACATGCATGAGGCTGTTCGTGTCTCAAAAAGCCATCCTGTTCTCATTGACAGGTTCCTGCAGAACGCTATTGAACTTGACGTGGATGCAGTCTGCGATGGAACTGATGTTCTTATTGGTGGTATTATGGAGCATATCGAGACGGCCGGTGTTCACTCTGGTGACTCTGCATGCGTGATCCCGCCCCAGTCTCTCTCTCCCGGAATTCTTGCCGATGTCAGGGAATATACAAGAAAGATTGCTCTTGGCCTTGGTGTTATCGGACTTGTCAACATTCAGTTTGCAGTGCAGGGTAGCACTGTATTTGTTCTTGAAGCAAACCCGCGTGCCAGCAGAACTGTTCCATTTGTTGCAAAGGCTGTCGGTATCCCGCTTGCAAAGATTGCTGCGCGTGTGATGATGGGCACAAAACTTGCCGACATCTCTTACAGGGAGGTGGAAGTATCGCATGTTGCGGTCAAGGAGGTGCTGCTTCCGTTTAACAAACTCCCTGGTGTAGATACGGTTTTAGGTCCTGAGATGAAATCCACCGGAGAGGTCATGGGAATCGACTATGATTTTGGCCGGGCATATTACAAGGCCTGTGTAGCCGCTCATAACCGGCTTCCAAAGTCTGGAAATGTCTTTATATCGGTGACTGACGACCTGAAAGATCAGATTCTGCCGGTAGCAAAAACATTTACTGAAAACGGTCTTTCTATTTATGCAACATCCGGCACCGTTGAATATTTCGCCGAGCATGGCGTCATAGCGAACCTTGTCAGAAAGATAGCAGAGGGGTCTCCAAATGTGCTTGACATGCTTAGAGCAGGGGAGATAAGTCTCATCATCAATAATTTTGCAGATAAACAGTCACGGCATGATCATCAGCAGATAATGCGGGTTGCAGTAGATTATGCAACTCCGTACATCACCACCCTCCAGGCGGCGGTTGCAGCCGCAGAGGCGATCAATTCGGTCAGGGAGGAGAACCTGACGATTGAACCTCTTCAGCATTATATTGGAAGTTGAATAATTCAACCAAGTTTTTTGTTGCAGTTTTTTCATCACCCGGCGCAAATAATACAAATGATTATAGTTCAATGCCTGGTTCCTGGAATGATCCAGGAAAATTTTGCATTATACTATATTCTAAATCCTTGTACATTGCACATTAACCGGTGAATTTTCCATGGGTAAAGGAACTGTAGTACTCGCTTATTCCGGCGGTCTTGATACGTCGATCTGCATTCCTCTGTTAAAAGAAGAGTATGGATATGACAGGGTTGTAACGGTTGCTGCTGATGTTGGTCAGCGAAAAGAAGAGATAGCCGTTGCCGAAGAGAAAGGGAAAAGATTTGCAGACAAGCACTATACCCTGGACCTTATTGATGAGTTTGTTGATCGGTGCCTGATGCCATCGATAAAGGCCAATGGTCTTTACGAAGGATATCCAATGGGAACGTCCCTGGCTCGTCCTGTTATTGCCGAAGCGGTTGTAGAGATTGCCAAAAAGGAAGGGGCGACGGCGGTTGCACACGGATGTACCGGAAAAGGCAATGACCAGCTCAGGTTTGATGTGGTCTTTCGTGCCGCCGGTCTTGAAGTCATAGCTCCCATCCGTGAACGTAACATGACAAGGGAATGGGAGATAGGTTACGCAGAGGAGCATGGGATTCCTGTTCCGGTTGACAAAGAAAAACCCTGGTCAATGGATGAAAATCTCTGGAGCCGCTCTATTGAAGGCGGTAAACTGGAAGATCCTGCGTTTCATCCACCTGAGGAGATTTATGCCTGGACGGTCTCACCACTTAAAGCACCCGATGAACCACTTTTGCTTACAATTACATTTGAAGCAGGTATTCCCGTGGCCCTTGATGGGAAGAGGATGAAGGGTGCTGACCTTATCAGCAGGGTGAACCAGATTGCTGGAAGTCATGGCATAGGCAGAAACGATATGATGGAAAACCGGGTGCTTGGTATAAAGGCACGGGAGGTTTACGAACACCCTGCTGCCAATGTGCTTATGACTGCCCACGCCGATCTTGAACGACTGGTGCTTACCCGCGAAGAGTATGCATTCAAGCAGGGCGTCGATGCCAAATGGGCGCAACTGGCTTATTATGGGTTGATTTACGAACCATTGTGGGATGCCCTTAACGCCTTTATTGATACCACGCAGAAACGGGTGAATGGAACTGTTGATCTTCGCCTGTACAAGGGATCGGTTACTGTTCTTGGTCGTTTCTCACCAGACTCGTTTTATTCAATTGATGCTGCATCTTTTGATTCAACAGCCATTGACCAGACTGATGCCATTGGGTTTTCCATGTACTATGGGCTTCAGGCACGTATGGTGAGAAAAAAATTGAATAAATAAAACAGATCCCTTTTTTAGCGAATTAGTAAACATTTAAAAAAAATTACGTCCCGGCTGGGACTTGAACCCAGGTCAAAAGCTCCGCAGGCTTCTAGGATATCCTCTACCCTACCGGGACAACCTGTGCCTGTATATGTTACTGCTCATCAGATATGAAGATATTCATAGTTCACTTTTAGTCTTCATGTGTAATCTTACGATCATTCCAATGGTCTCATTCTCAAAATCCCTGATCGAAGTTGACTGAATTACAACATGCCTGAATGAATTATCGCTCATTTTTACCGCGATATGTTGCCTGACGCCAAGCACCAGGCTTTCCCTGATAACATCATGGAATGTATCGTTAAATACTGTGTTTTGCCTGGTATCGTAAAAAATGAGATATTTTCCTATCGGTTTTAATATGGTATCATTGCGGTGTACGTTTAAAAGATGTTCTCCGTATGGATTAATAAAAAGTATTCTTCCGCGTTTGTCAAGGATAAAGTAAGCATCCAACTCTGAAAGTGCTGCCCTTGCAATCCGCATGATATTTCCGATCTTGTAATTTTTGGAACGTTTCAGAATTCGGTCATTTCGAAGCGCGATTTCAATGTTTGAGTAAAGCTCTTTTGAATTGAATGGCTTGATGATAAAACTTGCCGGGTCAGCAAGGGCCGCCCGTTCAAGAGTTGTCTCATCATCCTGGCCTGAAAGAAAGATCACCGGTATATGAAATATGGCGGTTATGAACCTGGTAGCCGTGATACCATCTATCTTACCAGCAAGATTAATGTCCATAAGAACCAGATCAGGGAGATGTTCAGCTGCTTTATAAAGTGCATCCTCCCCGGTGGCAACCCTGGCACTTATGACATAATCCCTCTGAACAAGAAATCTCTCGATAAGAGCGGCGATAATATCATCGTCCTCAACGATGAGAATTTCAGTCAGTCGGGTTTTCCTGGTATCAACCATCAGGCACCTGTCAGATAAGAGATTTTAAAATCCAAACAATAATTATCAGTTGTTTATTCCAGTTTATTAATACTCGTTTTATTTTTATTCATCGATATTCACGTTTTGTATACTGGTATTTTTCAGCGTCCCCACCGTGGAATACAATATAAAACCATTCATATAATGACTTTAATGCACCAAACTGGTCATATCTTCGCATTGAGAAGCTAACAAAGAGTTTTCTGTCAAATTTTACTTTTCCGATCCTCTTCATCCTGTGTGCCACCTCAAGATCATCCCCTGCATCTGATACCCGGTACATCCCTGCTTTTTTAAAAGGATCTGCCCTGAATGCGCTGTTACATCCAAGTGTAAATAGCACCGTTCCGGTAAGGTACCCAAGATATGCAAAACAATTTGCGAAGAATAGATAGATCCTATTTTTTATTGTTGCTTCTATAGGTTTTACAGGCCCGTACAACATGACGACGTCGGGATCAGAAAAATTGTGTTTAATTCTGCTGAGCCAGTCAGGCGGAAGGATGGTGTCTGCATCGGTGGTCGCAATTATCTCACCGCGGGCGCGTAAAGATCCATCATTTCTTGCACCTCCTACCTTAAGACTGGTTTGGATAAAGACAATATCTGCATATTTTTCTGCAATTTCACGCGTCTTGTCTTTTGATCCTCCATCGACGACGATAATCTCATAATCATTTCGTGGAAAATCCTGTTTTGTTAAGGATACAAGGCATCTTTCTATGCGTTCTTCTTCATTAAATGAAGGAATTACTACAGATATCATGATGTTACCAGTTCATTATATAGATGGAGATGGTCGCGGCAGATTCTCCTGATGTCATATCTGGATGAGTATTCGCGTGCCCTTAAAGCACATGTCTGCAATCCCTGCCTGTTTGAAAGCTCTTCGTGGGCTTTATCAGGAGTGGTAAAGTATCGAATTGAATCCTGGTAAATTTCACGAAATTCAGGGATATCTCTGGCAATTACCGGGAGGCCACAGGACTGGGCTTCAAGCACTGCAAGCCCGAAGGTCTCGGCATAGGTGGGCATTATAAATACGTCTGCTGCACAATATGCTTCTGAAATGTCCCTGACAAAGCCCGTGAATAGAACATTTTCCGGTTTTTTTTGCATCATCATTTTTAATTTGAGATAATCCTTTGATATCAGCCCATAGGGAAAGCCCCCGACCCAGATGAAACGTGTATCCGGATTCCTCAAGGCAAGGTTTAGAAAGTCATAGATACCTTTCCTTGGACTTATCTGGGCTACAGTTAATACAACCTTCTCCTCGGGGGTGATATGCCACATCTCCCTGAACATTTCACGCTTTTCTGTGGATGGAGAGAAATATTCCCGGTCAATGCCATTTGGTATTCTTGTAACCGGAACATCAGGGACCATCTCCATGACTTCTTTCTCACAAGCTTCGGAGATTGTGATGATGTGATCAAACTTTCTGTAAATATCCGGGTATCGTTTGTTAATAGCCCTGGTGAGGGCAAGGTTTCCGATATTTACCCTGGGTGTTGAATGGGCAGTCAGAATTTTTTTACCAGATGCCAGGCGCTGGTTTAACAATGCAACTGGTCCGAACGTGTGATAGTGGAAGAGATCTGCCTGATACCTGTACCGTTTCCATGTCAGATCAATCCCATTCTGTTTTTTCAGACTATTATAAAGTGTCCGCGCAACTGTTGAGCATCCGATGTACTTGAAGACAAACATGTCTTCAACGACAAAATTGATTCTCATGTATGATCGTTAATAAAGTTCAGGACCGAGCGGATGATCCCGTCCATATTCAGGTATTCAAACTGTGAAAACCGGCCGACCAATGGAATTCCCTGGTGATCGAAATAGTCCCTGATTATTTTGATATTCCTGAGATAATCAAGGTCATATACCACATATGCAAATTTATTCCGCGTTATCTGTGTTGTTATGACCTGGTCTTTTCTGAAAAGGTTAAGGGATGAGAGAGAGGAGATGACATGGTCTACTGCTTCTTTATCAGTCATGCCCGATATTGAATCACCGTCATTGTAAGTGATCTCGGCCAGTATTGACGAACAACCATCCGGAGCATTTTTATCAGAAAAGTTTGATGGAAATGAGATCCTGTTGGCATAAGAAGTATTGTTATCCGGAATATATGCCCATGAATATGGAGGAACATCGCCCCTGATTCCGATACCGATTGCCATAACCGAGTTGTATTTCAGCCCGGCAACTGCTTTTTGCACTTCATCCGGAACATTTTCCAGGCATGGAAGCAGGTTCTGGAGCGGAATGGTGCTGATAATCCGATCTGCAGCGAGGGTTCTCGTTCCATCTGTGACAATGAAAACCTTATCCTGCCTGATGATCCGGGTGACCTGAAAATCAGTCAGGATTTTTTCCCTGGCAGGTTCCATAATTGCATGAATCAGTGTCTCAATACCTCCGGTGACTGGATATGAAAAGACTGCCTGGTGGGTATATCCTTCTGTCTCAATCCCTACCGCGGACCTGATGATATCCTCAACCGGCGGGCGTGGGACTCTTCCTTCCATCCAGTGTGCTGACATCAGGTGTGGAGGATAGTTCCAGATTTTTGTGTTATAAGGGATCAGGTATGTATCTGCAATACCTTTTCCGAAAGTCTGCAATATCCAGTCCTGAAAATTCTTCGGGCTTTCATACTCGCCCTTTTCTGAAGCGATGAGGGTTTTTATAAATTCGCTAAGGCAGTAATAACAGTCTTCTTTTGGAAGCTCTGAAAGGGCATTTTCAAATGGATATTTTATGTACTTTCCTTTGTAGAGAATTTTTGTATTCCTGGTCCGTTCTGCCCTGTCTGCACCAAGAACGTCGTGAATAAAGGATAAAACTTCGGTATCTCTTGAGAAGATTATGTGGGATCCTCCGGTATCAAAAGTAAAACCGTCTGTCTTTTTGGATCTGCACAATCCCCCGGGGGTTCTTTCCTGTTCCAGAACAGTAATATCTTCTCCTTTCTCTGTGAGGATGCGTGCCAGCGTCACTCCGCAAAGCCCGCCACCTAATATCAGTGTTTTCATGTTCCTGAAAATACATCAAAAATTTTTGTTATACGTTCCATAACCTGGATTCCCATATTATCAACTTTTCAATATGCCAATATGATTAGGACGATGAGACAAAAAAAGGATTGCAGATGGACAAGATGCATATAAACAGTAAGATCCTATAACACAAAGAATTAATCAATAATCCTGCTATTACGCAGGTTTAAAAGCGACTGCCTGATCAGTCCTGGAACATTATTACTGATTATCTCACCATGCCCCGGATATATGGCATTAATTTTCTTCTTTGCCAGCTCTTCAAATCCAAATGCAAAAGCCTTTTCATAAGTGTTATCTGTGCCCCATATCATCACCGGAGTGTCACCTGAAAATAGGATCTCCTCTTCCGGGCAGTAAATACAGATAGAATCGGATGTATGGCCTGGAATTGAGACTATCTCGAAATGGTACCTGCCACAGGTGATGACATCTCCATCAATCAGGACCTTATCAACTTCCGCAGTGTAAGGAGAAGATGCGTAAACGGCTGCATGATATTCTTCTTTAATCTCCTTTACAAGACGGGCATGATCATAATGACTATGGGTTAAGATTATCTTCTTAACAGGATTCCTGCCGGCCTTTAACTTTATTTCATGAAGTTGTTTTAATATCGCTGGATCGCATCCGGAATCGATTAAAATGCCGGATATTCCATCTTCTTCACAGGAACAAAACCATGCGTTAGATGTATATATAGTGCTTTGACTGGTCAGGTTTTGAATTTCCATCTCTTATACTATCCTGCTGCGGCGGATGTTCCTGAGCGATTCTTCCATGAGGTGGGGGACATTCTGGGTTAACTGCTCTCCATGCCCCGGGTATATTGTCTTAACTCCGGCTGATACAAAAAGCTCATAAGCATCCAGGAATTGGGAGGGGAACTCTCCATCATCTGAATAGATTCTCATTGGTGCATCTCCTGAAAAGAGCAGGTGTTCCTCTTCACACAAAATGCATATCGAGTCGTCACTGTGACCTGGTGTATGAACTGCCATGCAGGTCTGGTCTCCGATCTTGATCTTTTGCCGGTCAGAGAGGGGAATTATATCATCACTTCTGCTTAGCGGGTGGGCATATACATCAGGGCCAAACCTCTCCCTGATTCCTGGCAACAGGCCGGCATGATCAAAATGTGAATGGGTCAGAATGACCTGTTCAACAGGGCGCTTTCCAAGGCCACATCTTATTGTCTCCAGTGAGGCGATGATGGCAGGATCTCGTCCTACGTCAATTAATGTAACTATGTCTGATAATGATTTATAAGGCCCACAGACATGCCACACATTAGAAGTATAATATTTACTCTGCCAGGTCAGGTTTTTCACCAGCATAGATATCTTTTTTCCTGAATATCTGTGCGTTCATGACGATCTGATCAAAGCGTGTGTTCAGCTCATCAGGAAGTTTTTGTGTGTGTTCATGAAGCATAAAACCCCCGTATTCAAGGGCATTGTAGAACATGTTCCATACTTTAAGGCGCTCTTCGGCAGAAAAGTGTAGCAGGACATTTTTACAGATGATCATGTGCACTCCTGTCCTTATAGGTTCGAAAGTTAGAAGGTCATGTTTTTTAAATTCAACAGAGTTTCTGATCTCGTCTGCTATGTATACATAGTCCGGGTCTTCAGGATCTGTTCGGAAATAAGTCTTAAAAATTTCAGGTGGAATTCTTTGCAGGTCTTTCTCAGGATATCTTCCGGTTCCGATCACCTGAACGTACTGGTTATAGGTATCGATATCTGTTGCAAATATCTTCACGTTCCTGAAGAGATGCGGGCCCATGCGTTCACGAAGGAGGATGGCGAAGGTATATGGTTCCTGCCCCATGGCAGATCCCGCACTCCATATTGTAATTGAACGCCTGCTCTGTACAAATGGCAGAAAATGATCTATTGCAAGGTTTAAAGTCTGTGCATCCCGGAAGAAGAATGTGAATGCCATGATATCTATATATTAATTTTCCTGTTCGAAGTTTGATGCTGACTGATATGTCATTTTATGACAAGGATCCGTCGGGTGAGGCTTTTATGTACCCTTTGTTCATAGTACCCGATAATATCAAAGTACTGCCCTGCGAGTTGTCTTATATCCTGGTGTGTAACCAGAACTGATCTGTTCCCTTCTTTCACTACTCTTTTTATCTCCAGGAGTGCCTGCTGGTAAAGGCCGGAAAGGCCGCTTCCAATAATGGTAACTGACTGCCCATAAGGAAGGTCTGATACCACGTGATCTATGGAGCCCTCAGGGAAGGGAAGATACCTTGCATCGGCAGTTCCTGTCATCGCAGCTGGGAGGTTTATCCTGCTTCCGGCAATCATCTCTGGATCTGCATCAGTTCCTGCCGCCCTGCAGCCGATAAGGGATGCTTCGATCAAAGTTCCTCCTGTTCCACAAAACGGGTCCAGGATCCATTCGCCTGGGATAGCTCCTGACATGTTGACCAGTGCCCGGATCATCCTTGGCATCATCACTCCAGGATGAAAAAATGGCCTGTTTCCTGGCTTTCTGGCATGGTACGGAGTCCTGTCAAGTTCCCATACAAGTTCTCCAAAATAGCATGTTCCACCGGCAATGACAGCCCTGAATATCTTTTCAGGCGACGAGACTGATACCTGACCTTTTATATGGAATCCAATCAGTTTTTCAAGATAAGCTGATGGTGTTTCCATCCCATGATCGGCCATTTTTTTGACCCGCCCACAGAAAGGTTTCTTGGTTGAGAGATCCAGGTTCTGGAGCATCCGGATAAAAGATTCCTGATCGGCATGGCATGTTCCAAGACAGGTCATAGCGGCATGAGTATATGCAAAACGGTCAAGGTCACTTACAGAAGGGACCTCTGCGATAATAACCTGTGTATTTTGTTCGCGTACCGGGAAAACAGCTCTTACTTCTTCCACAGGGATGGCAGGGTGTTCTCCGGATAATTCAAGAATGAGCTTCACTCTCGCATCTGTTTAAAATCAGGTGTTAAGTGCATTCTCAATAGTTGTGAGAATGATCTCTTTGGTGAATGGCTTCACGATATATCCCCTGGCACCAAGGGATAGTGCTTCCTGTACATGAGAGGACTGTTCAGAGGCTGTACACATCAGAACGCGTGCATCCGGATCTATTTCTCTTATCTTTTTCAGTGCCTCAAGACCGTTCATGTCAGGCATCAGGATATCAAGAATAACAAGGTCGGGCTTTACCTTTTCGTATAACTCCACTGCGGTCTGGCCTGTTTCTGCCTCACCAACGACTTCATGTCCTCCTTTTGTAGCCATGATACCAATAAGCCGCCTCATGTATCCGGCGTCATCAACAAGGAGGATCCGCGCCATGTTCTTTGTACTTTCCCTGCCTTAACGTTTAAACATTGTGATATGTTC
>Ga0255341_1003099_pt1 | contig 19264 bp, 23 predicted proteins | sample wastewater_treat_8_FD_192418 | JGI IMG/M metagenome (GOLD analysis project Ga0255341, IMG submission 192418) | Wastewater microbial communities from Lulu Island WWTP, Vancouver, Canada - plant12 | ecosystem: Engineered > WWTP > Wastewater > Unclassified | place: Canada: Vancouver, British...
TTGAAAGAGATGGTTTTTTTGGGCTTCCGCCAGGAGAATACCGTCCGTCATGAACTTGATCCGGGTCGTCCGCGCGGTGCGATCCTGAAAGCGGATCTTATAGCCCACCAGGGAACTCCCCACGCCCTGCAGTTCTTCCGCCACCCGATGGGCCAGGGTAATAGCTGCAATGCGCCGGGGCTGCGTCGAACCGATCAGGCCTGCTTGGCCCCGGCCCGCTTCCAGGCACATTTTGGGAAGCTGGGTACTTTTCCCCGACCCGGTCTCTCCGGTAATCACGAGCACCTGATGGGAGCCGATGGCTTGAAGGATCTCTTCCCGCTTGTCGGTGATGGGAAGTTCCGCCGGGTAGGAAATCAGGCGGGCAATATCGGCGGGTGACGGCACCAAGCCATCGAATTTTCGCAATCTACGACCAGTCATATAAAGATTCAGGCACCATCACGCTCATGGGGTCTCACATCGCACAGCGAGTATCAAGTTTTGCAGATCCCTGCCCTGCTGTCAATGTACTGAGCTTGATTCCCCTGCACCTGCAGCAGGGGCCGGAACCCCTCATTGCTTGGCGAATGACGTGGCAAGACCGCATCTCCCGAGGTGGGTTCGGATTGCAGGGTAACGGATTGCAGGATAACCATGATATACCGGACAAAAGTGGTTGACTTGAACGTCTGCCGCTGTTCAAACTCTCCTGGCTCGAGTCTTCAACGTTGGGACTCCGGACCATCCTGTTCGAGAGGCAAGAGTGTATGGTACCAACCCGATATCGCAGGACTGCCGCCGTCAAGGCCGTGCTCTTGCTCCTTTTCGGCATCACCGCCGCCGTCGTGGTTCGGTACACGCCGGTACGTGAGTATCTGAACCCGGATAGCCTTGCCACCCTGCTCGAAGCCGCCGGGTTCTGGGCTCCGCTCGCCTATATCCTGTTCTTCACCGTCGGAGTCTGCCTCTTTGTGCCGGGTGTGGTACTGGTCAGCTTGGGTGCTGCCATTTTCGGAACGTTTTACGGGTTCCTGTATGGGTGGCTGGGGGCACTCTCGGGCTGTGCCGCGGCTTTCTACGTGGGAAGATATCTGGGCAGAGAGTTTGCGGCTTCCCTGGTTACGGGCAAGCTGAAGGAATACGACGACAGGCTTGAACAGAACGGCTTTGCCACCGTCCTCTACCTCCGCCTGGCCTGGATGCCGTTCAGCCCCATGAGCTACGGCATGGGCCTCACAAAAGTGCGTTTCCGGGATTTCTTTCTCGGAACGGCGCTCGGCATCATCGTGGCCGTATTCATCATCACCCATTTCGTAGGCACGGTGAAAGAAGTTTGGACTGTCGGCCGTTGGGAGCAACTTCTGTCCTGGAAGACGGGGGTGGCGCTCATCCTTGTTGCCTTTTCGCTCTGCCTCCCAAGGCTGATTGAGCGATACCGGGCAGCGCGGAAGATTCGGGCGACATGAAGGGTTTTCGTCTTCACTGTCCCGAACCTGCGATCTATCGCCTGACTATTACAGCGCGGCGAAAGTTCGGCACCCTTACACATGTTGCGTTTCGCTCCTCTCAACGCAACCTACCATCCTCGCGTTAGGGCCGATGCTCTCCGTAGGTTGCGTTGAATGAACATGAAACGCAACGGGAAGGGGAACAGCAAGACACCTGCCCAATCGGTTTGAGACTTATGCCGCGCTGTACTAGACTGTGACGACTCTGTCCGAGACACGCACGATGAAGAGGTCAAACTGCGTTCTTCTTGGTCGTTCAAAGATTGCCCGACAACGATTCGGTTATTGCCTGGTCATAGCAGTTCCGCACTTCGGGCACTTGCGTTCGTAGCAGGGCACGCCGCGTTCGTGCGGTTCGGTCTGCCCGCATTGCGGACAAACGCAGGTGCCGGCCGGCCCACCTCCCCTGGAGCCGCCCATGCGGCCGCCCCCCTGTCCTTGCCCTTGCCCTTGTCCTCTGCCTCCGCCTTTGCCGCGTCCTGGACTCATGGCTTTTTCCTCCTGGCTTTCATTAAGTAATCGTCCGACCTGCCAACCATGCTGCCCGCAGCGGGGCGGGCTGGTGGCCTAGAATTCCGTGTAATAAACTTCATCGCCGTCCTTAACGCCCCTGGCAAGCTCCATGTGCCGCAGGGTGGCGAAGTTGCTTTCAAACTGAGTTGCAGTCAGCTTCAGCCGCGCGCAAATGGGGGACGCCGGCAGGGGGCCCTGGGCTTTGAGCAACTTAAGGATCTCCTCCTGCACGTCGGTCAGCTGCCGGGTCTTGCCACTGGTTTTCCTGGCTCCGTATACCGCCCAGGGATCGCACGCAACGGGCTTTATTCGTTGCTCCAGGTAACAGTCCTCGCACCACGATTGCCCGGCAAACTCATACGTGTCCGGCCCTTCCAGCGGCTCGCCGCACTTGGCACAATGGCTCATCATGGCTTATCCTCATCAGTGGCCACAGCCGCAGAATCGTTCCCACCCCATGAGGAACGCCGCAGCGGCGATGGTGGTGCCGTAAAAAATGACCGGCTTTGGGGTGAGAAAGGAGCCAATGGTCCCATTCACCAGGGTTGAGCCGGTGACCAGGAGAAGGTCCGCCCAGCGGATTGCATCGTTCGTTGCCTCCGGTCCTTCGATGGCCACGTCGAACGGCCGGGTGCCGATATTGTCGGGGTCGAGGTCAATGACCCGGAGGGAAAACCTGCGGCTCACCGCCTCAATCATCCGGGGTTGAAACCCGATCTGAACTATCCCAGCCCCCTGGTAGCGCTCTTCGAGATAGCGTACCAGGTGGCCCGCGCACACAGTGGGTTCGTTATCGCGGCAGTGAATGGTCTTGTCGGCGAGGTCAAGGCCGCGCAGCATGGCATTCAGGGTCGCCACAAAGACCGCGCGTCGGAAGTTGGTTTCCGGCCGGGTTGAAAACACCTCTGCCGGAGTTCCCTCGAAGTCACCGAAACGGTCCGTAAAGGCCTGGCCGCGGGCCCCGAGAAACTCCGCCTCCATGAGCCGTTCCTTTCCTTTCTGGAGCGGGAAGTCATCCTCCTCCGGGTTGCCGATAGCCTCTTCCGTTGTCAGCACTTTTGCCTTAACCCTAACTTTGGCCCGTAGCAGCTTGTTGGCGGCGGCCAGCTCGTGAGCCCTTTCCAGCAGCGCGCGGTAGACATCCTGCATGCTTCCCCAATCCTTCTCGCTTGTTTGCTGTTATTGCTTTTCCAGCTGCTCGAGGCGCTGCCTGATACGGGTGAGCTCGTCGGCGAGCCGGTTAACCTGCTGCCTGATAGAAGAAAGCTCCTCCGCCTCACCTGCCGGTCTCATGCTGTCGGACCGAGGTTCGGCGTTCCAATTGCGAGGAGCCATTCTGCCGGCACCGCCGCCGCCCATGCCCATGCCTTTTCCGCCGCAACTCCCATGCCGCGCCCATTCCCGGAACTCGCTGCATTCGTGAACCTCCCTCGCTTCCCGCAACCGTGCCCGCTTCCACGTTAGCCACCAACCTGCCTGCGTTGAAGTCTGCCACCGCATCCCGGACAAGCCCGTTGACTCCCGTCAGCATGCTGACCCCGGCAGCCGCCAGTGCTTGATGAGCTTTAGGGCCGATTGAGCCGGTGATGACCGCTGAGGCACCCTTCTTGACGACAAGTTCGGCAGTGCTGATTCCAGCGCCGCTGGGAGCTTCGATATTGGGATTCGTTACGCTCTCGTACTGCATGGTTTCCGGGTCAATAATGATGAAGTACTGACTTCGACCAAACCGAGGATAAACCTCGCTCTCGAAACCCGGTTCCGCAACTGATATGGCAATCTTCATCCACGCTCCTTTCGGAAGGGATGAATCCTTTCCTGAGTAGTGGTCAAGGTTGCTCAAATCGGTCCGGAAGCCACCCTGCGGCAGCTTCCGGACCATCCGGCAGAGATGGTCACTCACCCTGTTGGGTCTTCTCGAGCTCAGCCATGCGCATCTTGGTGGCATTGAGGGCCTCTTCCAGTTCCTGCGTGTAGCTTCTCAAGTAGTTGAGCTCTTCCCGCGGGGGCTGGGGTAAATAGCCTGCCCCCGCAAACCAGCCCCTGCCTCCCCTGGCCCAGCCGGGAAGTCCTGTTGCATAGTAGCAGTTTCGCCAGCCTCTGCCCCTGCCATAACCATAACCATAGCCGAAAGCACGGGGGGGCCCGAAGCCTCCTCCAGGCACTCCACCCTCCCAGGCACCGCGACACGAGCCCAGACCTCTGCCCGTCATGGGTCCCAGTCCTCGCGGACCAGTCCTGTCTCCACCCGGCATGTCTGTTCCTCCTTGTGTGAAAGGGTTCTTTTTAATAACTGGGCTTGCGCAGCAAGCCATACCAAATCCCAGGCCTCAGGGGGACTCTGAGGCCTGCCGTAAAGAGTAATACGGCAGGCGTCGGCACCTCTCTCCCAGCTAAAGCCCGCTAATCTCGATGAGCAAATTGCATGCCAGCTGTTGAGGACTCACGATGTTCAATGAGACTGGTATTTGGCAAATGAGCGGCGATCATCGCCGATACCAGCTGCCGAAATGTTTTAGGATGCCGTCGCGCTCCGTCCCCGCGGAACAGGCCAATATCTCGCGGGGGCACAATGACCCCTCTAAGGATACGGATTGTTCCCCCCCCCAGCAGCCGAGCCTGATGGTCCTCCCTCCCATGCTGGTGGCGATTGAAAGGCTTCGGCTCTGATGACTCTCTGTCCTGCCGCAGGAACGGCATCCTGTCGCGATGGCAAGCCACTCGCGGCTCCGGCCCACTGCCCCGGTGATGTGATCGATGCCGGCTTTACAATTGACTTTTCTTTCCGGCCGACACCGGGCAGAATGGGAGCGGAACCCGGGTTCGGGCGCCACCGAGGCCCAAGGCGAGATTCTGGGAAGGTTGCGGCAACGATACTCATTCAGTAATCGGGGAGGACAAAATGGAATTCAAAGAAATCCTGTTTCAAGTGGACGAGGGCATCGCCACTCTGACCCTCAATCGGGCCGACATTCGCAACGCCCTCACTCACCCTGAAATCATTAGTGAAATCAAATCGGTATGCGACTACGTCAATCCCCGCATGGACGTGAGGGTGCTCATCGTCACCGCGGTCGACCCGGCGTTCTCGTCCGGGGGGAACGTCAAGGACATGAAAGAGCGGAAGGGGATGTTTGCCGGAACCCCGGCGGAAATCGTGGAGCAATACCGAAATAACATCCAGGATGTCCTGATGACGGTGCACAACGTGGAAATCCCCACCATTGCCGCGATCAACGGTTCCGCCGTCGGGGCCGGCTGCGGCCTGGCCCTCATGTGCGACATTCGGGTGGCTTCACGGAAAGCCACCTTCGGCGAAACCTTTCTCAATGTAGGGCTGATCCCGGGCGACGGCAGCGCCTTCACCCTGCCCCGTGCCATCGGCATGGCCAAGGCGTGTGAATTGATCTTCACCTCCGAGACCATCGATGCCGAGTCGGCTCTGGCCCTGGGCCTGATCAATCATGTGGTCGACCATGAAGAGCTGTTGAAGAAGTCCCGCGAAATTGCCGCCAAAATTGCCGTCAGGCCGCCTCAGGCGCTGCGCCTGACCAAGCGGTTGCTGCGCCGCGGGGTCCATTCAACCCTCGAACAGACCATGGAGAATGCGGCAGCCTATCAATCCCTCTGCCATTTCACCGAGGATCACATGGAAGCCCTCTCCGCCATGTTCGAAAAGAGAAAACCGGTCTTCACGGGCAAGTAGTCGGCCAACTGCCTGGAGCCTGCGTCCCGGTGGTCTCTGCCGCCTCGAACCTGAGACCATCGGGGGGCCGGCTCGATGAGGCCTTCTCGGAGCAGGAAAAGACATGGCGCTTGAGGGGACCGTCAACCGGCCATGTGCTTTGGGGGTCTTCTTCAGGGAGATCTTACGTCGCGACCTGAGCGAGGAGAGGTACTTCTAGAAGGTGCACATCGTGGCTTTCCAGGATAATGCAAGGGTGCGTTCCGTTCCCTAGCCGCTTTCTCTTTGTCCCAATAAGACTCGCCCAAAGCGCCACTCTACTGAAGGAAGCCGGTTATAAGAAGGTGAATCCTTCCAATTGGCATTGTTCTTGTTTAGATATGACCGTGATCGGGTGGGCTATCGCTCCCCAGGTGCTCATCCCGATTCCTTGGTCACTCTCCACCTCAACCGTCGGGAGAGGCGAGGGCAAGTTCAACCTGCGGTGGATGCGCGACATCACCCTTGTGTTCTCCCGACCAATGGTGGAAGGCGGGTTGCTTATGAGATTATTGCTAATACCGAACAGTGGAGCGCAATGAAATGGATTCATGTCAAGGAAGTGCAGGGAATGCCTGCGATCACGCCCATCATGAAGCAGCGACTGACGATACCCGGCGAGTTCAGGATCGACTCGCTCACATCCGGCACAAGCTGATTGTAATGAGCGGCAAAGGCGGCGTCGGCAAGAGCAGTGTCGCCACCTATCTGGCCATCGGCCTGGGCCATCTGGGGCACCGGGTGGGACTGCTCGATGTGGATTTCCACGGCCCCAGTATCCCCCGGATGATGGGAATCTCCGGGATGTTCCGCTTCAACGACCAGCAACAGGCTTTGGTGCCGCATTCCTATAACGACCGGGTGAAGGTCGTCTCCATTGAATGTCTTCTGGAGGACCGGGATTCAGCGGTTATCTGGCGCGGTCCGGTGAAACACGGGGTCATCAAGCAGTTCATTGCCGAAGTTGATTGGGGAGAGCTGGACTACCTGGTGATTGATTCACCGCCCGGTACCGGCGACGAACCGCTCAGTGTCGCCCAGACCATAACCGGCACCCGCGCGGTCATCGTGACCACGCCCCAGGAGATCGCTCTGGCGGACGTTCGCAAATCCATCAATTTCTGCCACCAACTGGGGATGCCGATTGTTGGCCTGGTTGAAAACATGAGCGGTTATGTCTGTCCTCACTGTCAGCAGGAGAGTCCTCTGTTTGGCCGGGGTGGGGGCAAGAAGACCGCCGAGCAGATGAACGTCCACTTTCTGGGAGCCTTGCCCTTCGATCCGCGCCTCGTGCAAGCGTCGGATTTGGGACGCACCCTGGTTGACGGCGAAAAAGCGAGTCCGTTCACTTTCGCCCTGGCCAATATTGTCAGCGATGTCATCCAACGTTCCGAGGCTTTGGCGGACACGCCGCAGCCCAAGGTGTAAAGGGGCATGGGGAACGGGTTGCGGTCTCCAGCAGCAGGAATCAGGGCTCTGCCTTCACGGTCTGTCTCTCCAGGAACCTTAGGGGAACGGACAATTACGGGCTGATCGAAGATGATTGCCATTCCGCTCCATCAATCGCGCGTGGCGCCAGTCCTGGACTGGTGTTCGACCATCGTTCTGATTCCGAAAAACGTTTGCAAGTCATGGCAGGAAGCAGAACGGCTCTCTGTTAAAACCAACGTTTTCGACCTGTTGCGGCTACTCCACAGCAGGGCTGTCTCACCCGTTATCTGCGGCGCGGTGAGCCCGCCCGCTTTGTGCTACGGCCAGCACCTGGGCCTGGAATTCATTTGCGGCATAAGCGGCGCCATCGACGAGGTCGTCGAGGCCTACCAGGCCGGGTCGCTCGACCAGCCGCGGTTTCGATTGCCGGGGTGCCGCTGCCCGATGCGGCTCCGGCCCCTGGCCGGGACGCCTCCAGGTCGCCCCGGGGCAGCGCCGGGAACCGGCGTTGTGCCCGAAAATCAAGGAAAAGGCAGAGTCACGAATCATCGCGGGGGACAGGGCCGGGGGCATGGTTGTGCTGTCAGGGGAACCGAACATCCCAGGGGAGTTGCGGTGTGTTTCTGCCCCCAATGCGGCAGAGCGGTGCCGCATCGCCGCGGCGTGCCCTGCAACCAGGCAGTCTGCGAGGTCTGTGGCACGCCGCTGGTCCGCAAGCCACCCGCACTAACCCCTTCCTTATGATCATCCTGCAAGACCCTGCCATCGATTGTCTCTGTCGAGGGTGAACCAGCCGTCCTGCCCGGCAGCATTTCGCACGGGCGGCTTGTGGTTCACCCTGGTGCCCAGCCTCCCACCCTCCTGCTCACTGAAAAAGACCCGCTGGCGCAGGTTTTTCGAGCCTGCCGGCATCTTTTCCTCACCGTCGGGGCGGTGAGACGGGGAGGGGGGCGGAGCTCTTTTTTGGTGAAGTCTGGTTTGGAAGAAGGTATACTGATTGCCAGCGGCCGTCTTCGCCAGGGGGCGGGAAACGGGGAGGTGCATCGCCGGTATTGCAGCCATGGAGACAACGGGTGGAGAGGAGCAGCAGGATGCCGACATTGAACGATCTGGTTGAGAAGATCAAGCGGGAGATGAATCCGCTGAAGGTTGGGATGATTGCCTGTCACAACGGGATCGCGCGGGGGACCTCCCGTGATGGCAAGCTGGCGGAATACCTGGATATCGATGTCGACCATGCCGTGTGGGATAAGGTCCTGCAGGAAATGCGCGCAGAACCGGGCATTGCCGCCGTGGAGGCCTACCTCTTTACGGGACGACGGCGGGTGGGAGATGATGTGTTGTTCATTGCCGTTGCCGGCGACATCCGGGAGCATGTTCTGCCCGTCCTCGAAAAAACCCTGAACCGGCTTAAAAAAGAAGCCGTCAAGAAGCAGGAGAAGTTGCTTGGACGGTGACAATGCGCTGGCTGGAGAACCTAAGAGGCCGGATTTATCGCCACAGACCCAAATCATACTGAACAGTATTGCCGACGGTGTCTTCACGGTAGACCTTTCCTGGAGGATCACCTTCTTCAACAAAGCCGCCGAGGAGATCACCGGGATTGCAGCTGCCGAGGCCGTTGGTCGACCCTGCTGCGAAGTCTTTCGCGCCAATGTCTGCGAGAGCACCTGTGTGCTCAGGCACACCGTGGAGACCCTGAAACCGGTGGTGGACAAGCCCATTGCCATCCTTCATGCCGATGGTCGCGAGCTGCCCATCAGCATCAGCACGGCCTTGCTCAGGGATGAAGACGGCCGGATCATCGGCGGTGTCGAAACCTTTCGCGATCTGACGCTGGTGGAAACCCTCCGCAAGGAAATCGACCGCCGTTATCGGTTCCAGGACATCATTTCCCGCTCCCTCCTGATGCAGAGGATCTTTTCGATTCTCCCCGATGTTGCCCAGAGTGACAGCACGGTCCTCATCCAGGGGGAAAGCGGTACCGGTAAGGAGCTGTTGAGCCGGGCCATCCACGGTCTCAGCACGCGTGCCAACAGTCCCTTTGTGGCTGTGAACTGTGGCGCCCTTCCCGACACCCTGCTGGAATCCGAGCTCTTTGGGCATGTGGCGGGAGCGTTTACCGACGCCAAGCGGAATCGTTCCGGCCGATTTGCGATCGCCGAGGGCGGCACGATTCTTCTGGACGAAATCGGCGATGTTTCTCCGGCATTCCAGGTCCGGTTGCTGCGGATCCTGGAAGAACGCAGCTACGAGCCGCTGGGCTCCTCCAAGACGATCAAGGCCGATGTGCGCGTCCTGGTTGCATCCAACAGGGATTTAGCCCAACTGGTGGAAGAAGGGGTGTTCCGCAAAGATCTCTACTATCGCATTAACGTGGTGACGCTGGAACTCCCCCCCCTGGCCCGCCGCAAGGAGGATATCCCGCTGCTGGCTGAGCACTTCATCGCAAAATTGAATCGCCTCCGCAATCGTCAGATCCTTGGTCTCAGCCATGAAGCCCTGGCCATGCTCATGCACCACGACTGGCCCGGCAACATCCGGGAACTGGAAAACGCCATCGAGTATGCTTTCATTCTGTGCCGCGACGGCTTCGTGGGTCCCGAACACCTTCCCCATCATTTGCGCCTTGCGGTTTCGCCGTTTGCCGATGCTGCGGGCATGACTCTCCAGGATATCGAAAAGCGTGCCATCCTGGAGGCCCTGGAACGAAACCAGTGGCGCCGGATGGCAACGGCGAGAGAACTGGGTATCGACAAGAACACCCTGCGTCGCAAGATCAAGCGGCTCGGGATCATTGCCCCGCAGCCGACGCCCTTTTCCGATGAATAGGGAGCAGGCACTGCTGGGACGGCGATCAAGCACGCCGACGGCATGGGCCCGGGACAGGGACAGCGCGGAAGGAGGTCCATGAACCGTCAATGGGTATGCATCGACGTCGGGTGCGGCGCCGAAGCGGCCGACGAACTGGCGGGTGCCATCGCCGATGCTTTCGGGGTGGGCGTGGAAGTGCTGGCCGAGGGGGTTCGACTCTATCTCCAGGAGGATTTCTTCCGTGATACAGGGCGGCAAGCCCTGGAGGACCTGCTCAAAGCTTTTCAGCCCTTTCCCCCCAAGCCGGCAGCGCCTTTGAGCTATGCGCTTTCGCTGCTCGCAGAAGAGGACTGGCTGGAGCAGTGGAAGCGTGACTTCAAGCCGCTGCGCGTGGGAAAGCGGCTGGTCGTTGCACCGACCTGGGAGGCAGTGGCACCCCGTGACGGCGATCGGATCATCCGCATCGATCCGGGGCAGGCCTTCGGTACCGGCCATCATGAGACCACCCGCCTCTGCCTCGAATGGCTGGAAAGCTGGACCGAAAGCCGGCCTGAGAGCAGTTTGCATTCCCTGCTGGATGTGGGTACGGGTACCGGTATCCTGGCCATTGCCGGGGCCTTGTTGGGGTTCGACCGGATTCTCGCCCTGGACCATGACCCGGAAGCCATCCCGGTTGCCGGGGAGAACCTCGCACTCAACGGGGTGAGCGACCGGATCGCACTGCAGCGCGGGACGGTTGAAGCGGTATCCGGGCACTTCGAGGTGGTGCTCGCCAACATCCAGGCGCTGCCTCTGGTGGCCATGTCGTCCCACCTGCAACGACGCCTGGCAGATGCAGGGAGACTTGTCCTAAGCGGCATTCTCATCGACCAGGCAGCGCTGGTCCAAAGCGCTTACGAACAGGAAGGGCTGGAGCTTCGGGGGCAAAAGACGGCGGGCGAGTGGTGTCTGCTGGAGTTTGCCCGGTCGCAACGGGAGAGGCGGGAATGACACCGCACGAGGGAGAAGGCACCTGGGTTGTGCCGGGAGCAGAGGGGGCTTTGAAGGTTCCGCCTGATCCCCGGCTTGGTTACATCGAAGGCGATGGGGTCGGCCCGGATATCTGGGCGGCCACCCGGCTGGTCCTCGAGGCAGCGGTGGCAAAAGCTTACGGAGGCGCCAGGAAGATTCACTGGGTGGCCCTGCTGGCCGGGGAAAAGGCCTATCAGGCGACCGGCAGCTATCTTCCGGAACGCACCATCGAGCTGCTGCGCCGCTGTGGGGTGGCAATCAAGGGACCCCTGACCACCCTGGTGGGGGGTGGTGTTCGCAGTGTCAATGTGGCGTTGCGGCAGGTTCTCGATCTTTATGCCTGCATTCGCCCGGTGCGCTACTTCCCCGGCCTTCCTTCGCCCGTGAAGCACCCCGAAAAGGTCAGCCTGGTTGTCTTTCGGGAGAATACCGAAGATGTCTACGCGGGGATTGAATGGCCCGCCGGATCGCCGGAAGCGGTAAAACTGACGAGGATTCTCGGCGAGCAATTCGGGGTGACGCTTCCCCCCGACGCCGGGATCGGCATCAAGCCCATGAGCCGCTTCGGGACCGAGCGCCTGGTGCGCCGTGCCATCCGATACGCGCTGGCCCGGGGACTGCCCTCGGTGACCCTGGTGCACAAGGGTAACATCATGAAATTCACCGAAGGGGCCTTTCGAGAATGGGGTTACGGGCTGGCCCGGGAGGAGTTCCCGGACGTGACGCTCAGCGAAGACGAACTGCTTGAGAAATATCATGGGATTGTTCCCGGCGGGCGGGTGGTGATCAAGGACCGCATTGCCGACAGCATGTTTCAGCAGGTCCTGCTGCGGCCCGAGGATTACCATGTGCTGGCAACCCCCAATCTGAACGGGGACTATCTTTCAGATGCCCTGGCCGCCCAGGTCGGGGGGCTGGGGATGAGCCCCGGGGCCAACATCGGCGACACCTGTGCCGTCTTTGAAGCGACTCATGGGTCAGCCCCCAAGTATGCCAACAGGGACAAGGTGAACCCCGGTTCGCTCATTCTCTCGGGCGTCATGATGTTCGAACATCTTGGCTGGATGGACGCCGCCGAGCTGGTTCGAGGCGGCCTGGAAGGGACCATCGCCGACAAGCTGGTGACCTACGACCTGGCGCGCCAGATGGTCGGGGCGAGAGAAATCAGGTGCTCGGAATTTGCCCGGGCCATCGTCGAGCACATGCCCTAGAGGGCGTTTGTAAGGGAAGTGTCTGATTTGCGCTATCGTCTGCTTGGCAACACCGGTCTGGAAGTATCGGAGGTGGGCTTTGGGACGATCCCCATCATCCGCCTGAGCAGCGATGAGGCCGTGAAGGTGCTGAACCGGGCTTATGACCGGGGAATCACGCTTTACGACACCGCGAATATGTATCTGGACAGCGAGGAGAAAATCGGGCGGGCCTTTCGCGACAAGCGCCACCAGGTGGTACTGGCTACCAAGACCATCAGGCGTGACCGCAAGGGGGCCGAGAATGACCTCGACCTCAGCCTGCAGCGCCTGCAGACCGACTATATTGACCTTTATCAGTTCCACCAGGTTTCTCAGGAGCAGGATTTCCAGACCCTTGTCGGGCCGGACGGAGCGCTGGAGGCGGTCCTCCGGGCCAGGGAAGAAGGCAGGGTGCGCCATATCGGCGTCACCTCGCACAGCCTCGAGATGGCCTTGAAGCTCATTGACACAGGCCTGTTCAGCACGCTCCAGTTCCCCTTCAACTTCATTGAGGAGCGGGCGGCGCTCGAACTTCATCCCGCGGCCCGTCAACGGGGACTGGGCATCATGGCGATGAAGCCCTTCGCCGGGGGCATGCTGGAAGACGCCCGGCTATGCTTCCGGTTCTTGCGGCAGTGGCCCGATGTCATTCCGATCCCCGGCTTTGACACGGTGGCCGGAGTCGATGAGGTGGTCGCCCTCTACCGCCGGGAGAACGTGGTTACGCCCGAGGACCGGAAGGCCATGGAGGAGCGCCGCCAGGAGCTGGGGGAGAGGTTCTGCCGCCGCTGTGAATACTGCCAGCCCTGCCCTCAGGGCGTCATGATCACCCCCGCCATGATCTATCCGGTGATCGCCCACCGTATCTCTCCAGCCATAGCCTCCACCTTTTCGGCCATGGCCATGGAGTCGGTAAAGAACTGCATCGAATGCGGCGAATGCCATCAGCGGTGTCCCTACGGCCTGCCCATCCCGGAAATGCTGAAGGACCATCTGGCCCAGTGGGAACAGCATCGCACCCTGGCCTAGTCCGGCCGGCAGCAGCTCAGAGCCGGCTCGATTCGAACACGCAGGTTGGCGAAGCAAGCCTCAACCATCCCCCCCTCCGAGCCGCAGTCGGTCCCCGGCGGGCCATCCAGAATCCTGCATGCCCGGCCATTCGGCCGCCAATGCCGATGCCGGAGTGCAAACTTCAGGCTGCCAGCTTCTACCACCCCAAAACTTCCCGGCGCGTTCCGCTGGCCTGAATCCGGCCGCGCTCCAGGTGCAAGACATGGGTGATCGCGTTGGGCATTTCGGCGAAATGATGGGTCACGTAGATAAGATTGACCGCCATGCGGGCACAAAGCGCGTCCAGCAGCGTCAAGAGGCAGCGGCGATTGTCCACATCCAGGCCCTGGCACGGTTCATCCAGAATCAACAACGATGGATGTTTGACCAAAGCACGCGCCAACAGCACCAGCCGTTGTTCGCCGACGGAGGCCGCGCCGAACGGCCGATCCGTCAGATGTGCCACGCCGAACGCCGCGAGCCATTGCCGTGCGGCGGCGGCTTGGGCCGGCGTATAAGCTTGATAAACGCCGATGGAATCGAAGAAGCCGGCGCAGACCACCTGCTGGCACGCCAGGTCGCGCTGATAGTAAAGCTGTAGTTCCGGCGATACCCAGCCGATGCGCCGTTTGATCTCCCAAATACTCTCGCCGGAGCCGCGGCGGCGGCCAAAGAGGGTGATCGCGTTGCCGTACCCCTGTGGATTATCAGCCAGAATCAAGCTCAGCAGCGTGGTCTTCCCTGCGCCATTCGGCCCCAGCACCGCCCAGTTTTCACCCGGCCGCACGGTCCAGTTGATCCCATGCAAGACGTTGACGCCTTGGTAGGATACCGACGTGTTCTGTAATTCGATCAGCAGCGTAGGTCGGTCGCCAGGCGGAGGCGCATTTTCCGGGAACGGAAACGCCGAGCCATTGCAGCGCAGCGCTGATGTCGCACCGGCTGTTGGGGGCGTCGCTGTGGGCGGTGATGATGGCTTTCTTCCCTGCGCGACCATGCGCCCGGCCGCCACTTCCAGAACATGCGTGATGCCGGCGGGAAGCTCTTCCAGTCGGGGCGTAATCAGGAGTAAACGGGGCTGCCCGGCCGCCATCAGATCGGCCAGAACGCGCTGCAAGACTTCCCGCGAACGAGTATCCAAGCCCCGAAATGGGTCATCCAGAATCAACAGTTTCGGTGCTTGCATCAGCGCGCGGGCCAGCAGGACCTTTTGCGCTTCGCCATTGGAAACGTGAACAATCTTTCGTTCCAGGAGATAGCCGATTCCCAACAGTGCCAGCGCGCGTTCGCGGCGTGCCTGATAGACTGCCGGCGCAACTTTCAATGGGGTGACGTCATAGGGATTGAGGCGTTCCAGACTCTCGCCGGCCAACAACTCCGCGACGGTCGCCGCCGCCTGGCCTTCGAAGCTCTGCCACCGCGCTTGATAATAGCTGTCATGGGCTTGCAGCAGGCTGCGCTGCGCCTCCGGCGAAATGGTGACGATTTCGCCGCGCTTGAAATAGGGGCGCGCGGGCGACCCGACCTCATCGAAGAAATACCGAATCCGGCCGCGCACGACGTCGACTTCGTGGCAGAGCGCTTTTGCCAACGTGGATTTCCCGGCCCCGTTCGGCCCGATGAGCGCCCACTGTTGATCTGCCCGGATGGTCCAGTTCAGCCCTTCGAACAGCGTGTCGCCGCCGACTCTCAGCGCGACCTCTTCCAACGTGAGAAACGGCTGGGCACCTTCGTTGCTATGACTCACAAGTTGTTTCCTCATTGAATGCCGGTCATGGCGCATGACAAGGATTATGCTTACCAAAAATTGCCACAGGGTGGAAGCGGCTGAAAGACTCTTGTAGCCTGCGAACTGCCTCAATCTGTAGTCTTCTGCCCCCCCGTTGTCTCCTTTTCCGAAACCAGGAGGGGGAAAGGGGGTGAGGCTTTCCGAAATGCAGTCGGTTTCAAGTATATACTCATTCACAAAGATCGGAACCGTCTCTATTGAACAGCAACCTCTTATGAACAAAAAGTGACTATTGAACAGCGTGACTGAACTAATACATATCGATATATCCGTCAACACAATCCTGTTTTATTGTTGACAATCCCAAGACATCCTTGCATTGAAAGGAGACTACTCAATAATTTGTTAGGACGAGTCCATAATCCTTGATTGGTGCTGTGCTCAGAGGTATCTTAAGCGGAAACGTTGAAAGGAAAGTCCATGAAAGCGAAAGTCACAAAACGCGGCCTTATCATTCCCAGAGAGATGCTGGCAGGTGCCGAGGAGGTAGAAATCCGAAGGGAGGACCATCGCATTGTGATCTCGCCGGTTACCAAGAGTGATCCAATTTTCAATCTAGGTAAATACCCCGTAGAGTGCGGTGTGTCGGATGCCTCAGAGCACCATGACAAATATCTAGACGGTTCTGGATCATGAGAAGGTTCTTTCTCGATACCGGTTACCTCATACTATTAGAGGCATCAGATGATCAACATCACCAGCAGGCAGCAACCCATTGGCAGAGCCTGAGCAGATCTCTGCCTGGATTGGTCACCACCTCGTACGTTTTCGACGAGGTGGTGACCTTCTTCAATAGCCGTAATCGACATGCTAAAGCCGTTGAAATCGGAAAGCTTCTACTGGAAAGCCCCTCGGTGAAGCTGATTCACATTGATGAACCTCTCTTTCACGAAGGGTGGCGCTACCTTATTCAACACTCCGACAAACTCTATTCTCTCACGGATTGTGTCTCTTTTGTTGTGATGAATCGACTCCGAATCCGAACGATCCGAACGGCTCTGACTTTCGATCATCATTTCGTGCAGGCGGGATTCGATCTGGAGCCTGAAAGTCAAAGCGCTGTATTGGCCTAACGGCACTCCAGCGGACCCGCAAAGAGTGCGGGCTGCTGACCTTTCCGTTGGCCTCCCCATGAGTCATACCCCAGAACGATTATGAAGGGGTTTTTGTACGGAGCAAAGACATGGTAGGCGCGACTTCAATCATGAGCACACTCAGAAAGCGCTTTTTCTACCCATTGATTCAGGCTCATCCCGGATGCTTCGGCGGCAGAGACAATATCGGCATGCAAATCAGGGGAAATCCTAACGTTGAATTTCCCGGAGAAGCGTTTGAAGGGAGTAATCCCGCGTTCTTGACATGCTTGCAGGTAAACTCTAAGAGAGGTCCTGCCTTCGCGCAGCAAACCTTCTACATCGGTAGCGTAAAAATCCGCACTCCCGGAAAGACCCAGGAACTCCCCGCGAAACATGGCAATATCAGGGTCGAAAGCAACAACAGCTTTATGTCCATCAATCTCCATTATGTTTTTCATGGCGTTACTCCGTGCTGTTCCAGCCATCTTCGGACAGCGACCACAGCCCCCTTATCTGTGTCCGGCCGTGGGTGGGGTCGATGGTACACCCGCACCTGCCCGAACAAAAACACTTCCACTCGAGAGCCCTCTCGTTCCTTGATCTCCGCCCCCAACTCTCGGAATAATGACACGATATCATCCCAGCGGATATTCCCGGAAGCAGGACGAGAGAAGATCAATTCCAGAGTACGTCATGAAACGTACTAGTACCACAATATAGTACCAATGTCAATCCAGAATTCATACTTCAGACAATCGCCCAACCAAGGCATGCGTGCGGACACGCAACCACGCCGGGACTATTCGGCGCCATTCTCCCGATCCTCACCGGCAGTTTGGTTTCGTGCCCGTGAGGCTCGTCGTTGGTGCCGCCTGCGGCGTCGCCAAGGTAGCGTTGCCTCGTGTTACTCGCTTGCCTGCGCCTTGGGCGCCGCAAGCTTCGCGCCAGGGGGCAACGCCACATTATGAGTCTTGACGATTAACATGATACGCACTTTTGAATCATCGGACATGAATGATGTCTTGAATATTTGGCTGGAAGCCTCCATCCGGGCGCATGGTTTTGTTGGAAAAGAGTTTTGGGAATCAAGAGTTGATGATATGCGTGAAACATATGTTCCAGATTCCGATACTTATGTTTATTCAGAGAACGGAACCGTTAAGGGCTTTTTCTCGCTCCACGCAGATTCATTGGCGGCAATGTTCGTTTCTCCCGATGCCCAGGGTAAGGGCATTGGGCAGCAGTTGATGAAAAAAGCAAAATCGCTGAGAAGAAAACTGAATCTCACCGTGTATCTTGAGAATGAGAAAAGCATTCTGTTTTATAGGAAATGTGGATTCAAACCCGTAGAGGAAAGAGTTGACGAACACACTGGACATATCGAAATCTTGATGGAGTATGGCTCATAACGCGGTGAAGGTTATTGGTGCCATTTGGAGGCTCCCTGACCGTGTGGCTGTGGTCCGCTAAAGCCGGCGTTGGGCCGGGTGCCAGAGGTTCACCGAGAACTGTATGCTGGATGGTCTGCAATGGTTGCTACCGTCGGGTACCACAATGGATTGTTCCGTGCTATAGTTGTATGTAAAGGAGGCATCACATGAATGCTGCGATCAAGATTTGCCGAGACAAAGTACTTGCGGAAATAGATGCATTGCCCGAAGAGTATCTGCCATTTCTGCTGCAGATGATGCGTGCTTTCCGGGAGAGTATAACGTTGAAGTCGGCTACAGAAAGCTTCCGGCAGGGTTGGCGTGAAGCTCAAAGCGGCATGGCATCTCCGGTGGAAGACTTGTGGGATGGTATTGATGCCCAATAAACCTCAGGCACGCGAGATCGTTTATACTCCAGAGTTTAAGCGTAATCTTCGGCAGTTGGCCAAGAGGTGCCGGCACATAAAATCCGATGTGGAACCGATTATCCGGGATCTTACCGAGGGAAAAACTCCGGGAGATCAAATTCCAACTATCCGATACGAGGTTTTCAAGTGCTCGAGCCAAGAACTCCGATGCAGCCAAAGGAAAGAGAGGTGGTTATCGGATCATCTACTAAAGGCCGAGCAGCGGTCCTATCGTGCTGATAACCATCTATTCCAAGACCGAACAATCGGATATCACGCCAGCAGCGATACGGCGCATTATTTCAGAATGCGAACTTCAGAGTTTTGTTCTGGCCGATAAAGGACCTAAACCCGACGCACCTTGAAGAAGCCCCAGCCATCTCAATGCTGGAATGCCCAACATGGTCATGCACTCGGACACGCAACCACGCCGGGATTACTGGGTGGCTCTATCCTGTAGCTCCTTGGCGCGTGGTTGCGTGCCGGTGATAACCGGCGTTGGGCAACCGCGCACATATCGGGATGAACCAAGTGGAGGAGAAGAAAAGGGATCTACTCGCCATACATCTCAGTGATGATTCTTCGCAGTTGAGAAGCGTGCGAGGCAGGCAGTTGATCTATCTTGTCTTTCAAACGCTTCTTGCTGATGGTTCGTATCTGATCAACCGCTATTTCGGCTGCTTTTCCTGCACAGGTTACCTGCAATCGAGAGCGCCACTTGGGATGGCGTTTTGATGTTAAGGGGCAAACAACAACAGTCTCTAAATACTGGTTCATGGCATCCTGGCTGACAATAACAACCGGACGAACCTTGCTGATCTCACTGCCCATTGTTGGCTTCAGATCGGCAAAATAGATCGCATACCTTTTAGGGTTCAATGCCCTCTTCCTCCAGGCCGTCTAGAAGTGTAGCATCTAAATCCGTCCAGTCTTCTCCTTCTTCGGCCATGGCCTTAAAGGTGTCTTCCCATGAGAGCTTGTCTTCACGCTTCTTTCTCAAGAGAATGCCTTGATCGGTCTCCTCGAGAACCAACGAGTTCGACAAACCATATTTCTCAAGGAGAGCTTTAGGGATACGAACACCCTGAGAGTTGCCGATTGGTACCAATTTGACGTCCCTTGAGCGTAGTTGCTTTTCCATAGCAGCACCGTCTTGTTGAGGTAAAACATCAGGGCAATCGCACGAAATTTTCATAGGCCAAGTAGACGATGGAGGTAGCTCTCGTCCCAGCCGGCGCGTTTTCGCGATGCCTTAACACCTGACTTGCGGGTTTGGTCCTGTTTGATAAGGTTGAGG
>Ga0255341_1003106_pt1 | contig 19252 bp, 39 predicted proteins | sample wastewater_treat_8_FD_192418 | JGI IMG/M metagenome (GOLD analysis project Ga0255341, IMG submission 192418) | Wastewater microbial communities from Lulu Island WWTP, Vancouver, Canada - plant12 | ecosystem: Engineered > WWTP > Wastewater > Unclassified | place: Canada: Vancouver, British...
TAACACGAGTAATCTCAAGAGCCAGGTCCTTCGCATACTGCGCCTCTTCTGCCTCTAAAATCGCGATGAAAGTTTTAAGTTCATCGCGAAGAGGTTCAAATTGCGACTTATCAAAAGTCGCAACGGCCGTCCAGTTAGAACTTGAAGACATCAGAGAATGTGATGCGAACAAAGCGACCGGAGATGTTGGCAACCACATCGGCAACCACTTCGAAGATCTTGTCAAGCAAATCATCGAGAACCAAGCTCACAGCATATGCCGGGAAGAAGAGGGTCCAAACACCGATGTTTGCTGCCAGCTCGCTGCGGTTAATCTTTGGTTCAATGTCAATCCCGTTCTTAGCAAGTTGGAGACCAACAATGCTATTTGAAGAATCGCAGTTGTTAACAAACCACTTCGACAAGCTGTTCGCATTCTGCTTCATGTAATCGCTGGCGTCTACCGACTTAGCGTATTCGTAGATGGAGCTGTACGAGACATCACGAGTTTTTGTCTTGTCTGCTGGATCAGCGCTGAGGATGAAGTTACCAACATTCTTGAGGTGACGACTCCAGGCACCCTTGTAATTTTTAGCAGATTTGCGAACCGCTAAGATGAATTCAATGCCAGAATATCCAAGACCAATCAACGCATACCAGCCTACAGGAATTAACCAGGACCAGGAAAGCGCTTGCCACAGACCGGCAAATGTCCAGAGAGAAGATGTCGCCGCACCAACGAAGAGGAATCCGAAGAGTAGAACCCACCACTTGAATTGCTCACGACCTTTTCGGTCATACGACGCGCCAATGACGAACAGAATTAAAAACACACCGATGATGATCATCTCGACCATACCCAGCGTTAGAAAAGCAGCAAACATAAAATCTCCTAAGAGGGTTGATTAATTACTCGAACTCTTTCAGCATCAACAGATGCCTCTACTTCACCGCCAATGAAGTCATCGAAATATCGAATAGTCACCTCGTTGATGAGGTTATTGCGACAAATGAATTCACAGTCGATCCAGTAGGATCCTGCCATGGATGTCCAGAGGTATTCGTAGTTCATGAGGCATTTTACAATAGTCCATGTGCCTCATGAACCTGAATCTTGGTTAGCGAATGGTCTTCAGACCGCTGTGACTCAACATGAAGTTTGACATGCCGAGCAACAAATGTTTCTTGTCGCGGGCGGCGTGAACCATGCCAGTCGCTTTGATTTTGTTTCCGAGCGTTGCCGTCGAATCTTCGATGACCTTTTGGAGGTCTTTCTTCATTGCGGCAAAATCGTCCATCGCAGCAATGCGACTGATAATTGCCATTGTGAAAACGCCCTGTCCGTTGTCGCGTGCCATTTACTTCTCCTTGTGAAATCGGTTGCTTACCAAGACCGCGTCTTGTACATCATTTTTGAATATCGGAACTTTCGCGCCTTCATTTTTTGCGAAGCAATGAGACGACCTCTGATAGCGGCGTGTTTGATGCGCTCGAAGTTCTCTAGAGACATCGTGACGACTCGAACTTCGCCGTCTACAAGGGCATTCATGTAGTACTTAATCATCGCCTTCTTTCGCTCGCAAAATAACTTCGTCGCTGATTTTGTAGCACATCACAGCAAGTTGGTCGTAGTATTCGAGGGTCATGTCAATGATCGTGTCGATCTGCTCGCGAGTTGCCATGATGCGAACAGGGATCATGCGCTCTTTGAAGAGTTGCCCATCTGGCGAAACCCATTGTCCTTTCGCAGGTCGCATCACAGTCAGACCACCAGAGATGGCACGAACCTTTTCATCCCAAACGCGATGGTAGCGAGTGGTGTAATATCCTGGGTGGAACGTCCCATCAACATAGACACCAACATCAGGATTTTGCGCAGCGTAAATTTCTGTCATTCGCTTTGGCGTGGCACGGCGCTCAGTCGGCACCAGGATTTCCCAGAGGCACATCATGATTAGGAGATCACCACGCTGACGATGAGGGTGTCGATGCCGTCGCTGTAATGCGAATCGCGGATCATCCAGCGGCGATCAGAAGTGAATGTCCCGTTGCCGTCCGTGACCCGGATGTCCATCGAAATCTGTGGGTTTGCTTCGGAGATCACGGTGCGAGTCAACCGTGTTGGTTTGAAGATGACCATCTTGGCAGCGAAAGTACCAAGCGACACAACAACAATTGATTGACCTTCAACTTCGAGGAATGGGATTGGTTCGAGATCTTGAGGCATAGCGTTCCTTTGATGGTATGAATGAATTATACCATTAAACGAATTTTGTGAATACCCCAAGTTGTAACGAACATCCAGCCTTGTTACAAGTTACCGTCGCCCTTTTCGCTTGGCCTTAAGTTTGACCTTTGAAGGAGGTCCGGCAAATGTGTCATGGTCGTTCAGTTGTTGTCGAAGTTCGTAAAGATCTTTCCAACGTGCTGGAACACCTGACGATCCGAGAATAACGGCTGTCACAAGTCGACCGCCAGTTTCGAATACTACAACGAGACATCCGCCAGCCTGATTTATGAAACCTGTTTTTGAGAGTTTGAAATTCCAACCTGTTCTAGTCAGCAGCGGATTCGTGCTGTGACGCTCTTTCGTGTCTATCATTACCGTTGGCTGAACTGATGTCTTTGCGAGATCGGTATCAACCAACTCACGTGCGATGCTAGCAAGGTCGCGAGCGCTAGATTGATTTTGCGGATCAAGTCCTGATGCTTCAACAATGGTTGTTGAAGGAGGCAAGGTCGAGATCGGTTGAATCGATCTGCCTAATGCGAGCGCCGCAACATTGTCTGATGACACTAGCGCCAGTTCCATTAGCAGACCACGTGAATAACTTTGCCCGATCTTCAACGGTGTGCTGCGCATTCTTCCCGTCTTCATATCTTCAGGAAGAATCTCGATCATCTCGGACATATCGTACGCCGCGGACCCTCGAGCGGTGAACAGTTTCGTGATTGATGCTATCGATCGTACATCGTCGGCATTCTTTTCTACGATAACGCGCCCATCCATCTCGGTGACGATGTATGACTTTGCGGTCATAGCGTTGCTAGCAAAACTAGCAATCACTAGAGCAAGACTAAAAAAGTGTCGGATCATTTGATACCTTCGACAGTTCAATGCCAAAGGTTTCGTTTGGATTGTTAGCGAGAAACTCGTGGATTTGAGCGAGCGCCTTGCCTGCTTCGTCCATTGGTTGAACAGACACAATAGCGTCTGCTATTGCCGAAGCGATTGCGGCACCATCAACAGATTTTTTCTTGCTTCCGAAGATGCGATCGTAACCAGTGCGATAGGCATCTGATGCCTCGCCGCTAATGATCTTGTCGCCAGTAATATCGTTGTGCGCTGTCATTTTGCGTGTTTGAACTCGTTGCGAATATCGAATTTCCAGAAGGCATGGTCAATTCGTTCTTGCTGTTGTTTTTCTGTCAACTCGCCGTTTCCAGACCGATGCGCATAACTCCACGCGCAAACTCGGCGAATCAGTTCTTTGATCGCTGCTTCATTCATATTCACTTCGGCATTCATTTGAATGTTGTGAAGCAGATTTTCGTAGACGGCAACCTTCTCCTTTTGAGTTGGAGTCCGTAGTTTTACTTCGTCTGTCATATTTTCAAAATCTCATTCACGAGCGCTTGGTTCTGGCGATATGCCTTATCGAAAATCGAGATCTGCTCGTATGCGATCTCGTGTGACATATTTATTTTCTTTTCAGATTCGCTGAACTCAAGTTCGGCGAATGCCTCATCAGCATTCAATAGCAACTTAAGACCGGCAGAACGTGCGATGTGCTGCATAGGTTTGTTTTCACGAAGGCACGACATAAACAGGGTGTTGATCCCATTTGCCTTACAGTAAACGAGAATACGATCCATCATTCGCTTGGCAAGACCTTTTCCACGAAGGTCTGAATCGACCGAGATACCGAGTTCCGCCTTGACCAAATGGTCTTCGTATTCGCGAGCGCTAACATGAGCAAACCCAATCAGCTTGCGATCTGGAATAGAAAAGATCCCGAATCCACGCCCATTGTTCAGATCAAGGAAGCTGTTGACGTAGGTTTCGATTGCGCTATCCTTAAGCGCACCAAAGAAGCGAAGGTATCGATCTTCGACGCTGAGGCGCTTCAAATGCGATAAAATCTTCGGTTTGTCTTCATCATCAAGTGTGCTAATGATGTAGTGTAGTTGCGATGTATCAAATGGCAGTTCTGTCATTTTCAATTCCAAAATGTTTCTTTATCTCGTCGCGATATTCGATCCAACCAGCATAGTGTTGATCGTTCTTGTAGTCAAGAGTGAGTTCGGCACACGCGGCAACAATCAACGTGGCGAACTCTTCAATCTGTTTTTCCGTAATGTATCCGAAATATCGTTCCGATGAGGGCGCAGATGGAGAGCACTCACCTAATAGATCTGCCTGTTGGGCAAGTTCAATAATCCGCTCGTTCATCAGTAGCACTCCTCAACTGTCACCTTATGCCCAAGATGTTCCAGAAGTTTTTTGATGCCTTCAGTTCCCATGTCTTCGTCATTATGGTCCCAACTGAAACGTTTGCCATCTATCGTAACTGACCACCCGTCACAGTATTGTTCAATAATTATGTTTTTCATTTGTCAAACTCATATCGTGATTTAATCTTTGCCATTAGCGTGATGATTTCGCCCTTCTTACCAATGCGAATTCCTACATCTCGAGGCGACTCGACAATCACCGCTGGCGCATTGTTCAAATCATACCACTCTTGTCGCATCATTGCGAGGACATCCTCGATCAACAATTTTGCGAACATCTCAGAATCAAGTTTATACCCTTCAAACTCTGGACTTCCGTTGTAGTGATTATTTCCCCAAACCTCTACAGATGCCTTGTCGACAAGTTGTTTTATTTTCTCGTTCATTTAGTGATCATCTCACAAGTAACGACCTCGAACTTTGGTCGTTCTGAAACTGTGTAGTTGTTGATGTACTCCATCGTGTATATCCCTGGAATTTCGTCGGCGGTCACTGTACACGATTCACCGTTGGCAATCCAAAACGGCGCGTTAATCAATTTTCGACTCATTGACCGTGCTGCTGCCATAGCATTTTTCTCTTGATTGAAGATTGCCGCATCGTCAAATGACTTTGACATATGACATTTTGAAGATGTCACCCAATCGCTAGTTACCGTATTTCGAATTACGAAAAGTTCGCGCCTCATAATTCGTCGCCGCCGTTGTTGGCATTCAACCGTTCACATAGACGCTTGGCATAAGCGAGTTTTTCTTCAAAACACGAAAAGTCTCCAGTGACTTCAAGTGATGCGTCATAGTGGAAGAAATCTGACTGGACGACTATTCGCTTTGGACCGCCAACACGATGTGGGTCCCAAAAGTTAACAGACCAAGGTCCAGTGTCTTCGCACAGGTCAAAAGATAATGGTTGATTCATTGATGTCTAAATGCCTACAAAGTTCAAAGTAATTTTTGTCTGACAGTCCTATGTTCGGGTCAGTGCGAACAAAGTTACAGTCTTCTGGTTCAAAATCTGCGCCATCGTCAAGTGCGCAATGATGTGTAATTTCTGGGTGACGATCCAACCAGACCTTGACCTCTTTGCCACGCGGAATGTGGAGACGATCAGTCACGTCTATTAACTTATCGCCGGGCAATCCTAACGCCGCCAGGTAGGTGTTGAGGGCATAGAGATGAGAAACACTGCCGAACTGTATTCCATCATACCTGTCGCCGCAGAAGTGAGTCCTGTGAGTGCTGCTGAGGACGATACGAAGATCAGCATCCTTTCGCAGCAATCTACATACAAGTCCAACAGCAACCTGATCAATACTCAAGCAGGTGAATGACGGTCCATACGGAAGTTCATCTTCAATAGCGAAGCGACCCTTTAGTACATTGACAGCATCGTCCTGAGACTCGGAGGTCAGACGACCAACTTTCGCCAGAACGCTACGAGTGCTGTTCAGCACGCCATCAATGTCGAGAAACAAAACCTTCATTGGAGTTGATCCCACATAGCGCGCATTATCGCAGATGATACAGCATCTGGGTGATCTTCAGAGTAATCTACTCCGTCAACGATGTCACGACAATCCGGATTCTGATGCCAATGCTGCGTCAGCGGATGCGATGGGTCCCACAAACCAAAGTGGTTGCGAATTGCCATGCCGAGCGATAGGTGATACCTAGAGAGACTTGATCGCTGAGTGTTTTTGAATTCAGCGAACGCACCCTTATCTGGAGATTCGCCGTGTGCTTTCGCTTCGACAATGAAGCGCGCTGCTAAATCTTCGACGGTAACATCAACCGATTTTCGAGATCTTGACAAGATCGTCATAAGTAAATCCATTCCAAAGGTTATCGAGGGCACTAATCTAACCGTCAGCGCGTGAATCGCTCATCGTCGTAATGTTCAATTGCTACTTGAATGTTCAATTGCTACTTGAATGTTCAAGTATTACTAACCGATTTTCGAGATCTTGACAAGATCGTCATAAGTAAATCCATTCCAAAGGTTATCGAGGACACCGTCTAACCACCAGTGCGGGAATCGCTCATCGTTGTAGAGTTCAAACTTAGCGAGCAATCCTGCTCTAATGTCTTCTCTCCACATTGCTACTTGAACGTTCAAGTATTGCTTACCGACAGCAAATCCATTCCGCGGACTCAAACTCAGACCATACGACTCGTGATTGTAAAGCGAGAGCAAAGCGTCATCGCTGAAATCAAGATCGCCAAAACCCTTGGCAAAGATTTTGTAGAGTTCAGACATTCGTCTGAATTTGTTTGACACTCCGTTTACAGACCGACGTGGAATTCCATTAGTGTTGCGGTTTATATTGCGTTTAGCTGGGACATGCGAACCTCCTCATAAGTGAAATAATCATACTCTATTTAGTAGATTCGTGTTCACCAAAATCTTGGTTAGAAAACCAGACCTCTTGCGCATTGCCCAAAACCACAACCGCAATCCATTGGACCTGTAGTTTCGCAGCGACACGCAGCGGTCACGATTGGATGGCAACCGCCGAGTGGAACTTCACTCTTCGCATATCCGCCTACATCTTTTTCCTGCTTGTAGACAGGACCCCATGGCGTATCAAAGGCGATTTCGCGTTGTGTTTCTTGTGCCATGTCAATATTCCAAAATTTCGCGTTTGCTGACTGCTCGCGCTTTGCGACGTTCTTGAACCTTGATTTCTGCCATTCGGTTCCGATTGTTGCCGTGGCGAGCGCCTGCCCAGTGCTTGTCCATCACGACACCCTTCTCGCGTTGGGCGGTGTCTAGGTCATCAAGACGATCGTGGAAGCGTGCTTGATTGATGTCGGTCTTAAATGTCTTGCTCATAGTAATGCCCTGTTACGAAATACACAATTTAACGTCTGACAGAATTCTCTTCAGTTCGCTGATGTTGATTCTCAAAAATTCTCGTGTGGCGACGAATGCCGCGTCATCTTCGTCGCTGAGAAAATTTCTTTGACGAATGTCATACTCGGTTCGCAGCAATTCTTCTTTGCCGGCGATGGTCCGTATGAGATTGTCACGCACATTCTCGATCTTCGATCTGTTCGGATTCTCAGCAAGAGCGAGCGCACGTTCAACTTCGTTCCGTGTGAACCACACTTGGCGAAAGTCTGATGTGTCCTTAACTTTTGGAGGGCACGCAGATGCTTGAAGAATCAATTTCTCGAATTGCTCTTTGGTAGGTTTCACGCCCATGAGTGCCATCCTTTCCATGCGAACGAGAAACCGGGATTGAAGCGCGTTCCATGTTCGTTCCGGCATTTGCCGACTTCACGCCCGCTGCGCTTGAGGTAATGAATGGCATATACCAAGTCTGCCGTAGAAATTGTCCCGAGTTCGTCACCTTCATGACTGAAGACACGATACAGAATTCCTGTTTCGAAGAAGGCAACACCATCAACCAACATCTGAATGACAGACTTCATATGGTCACCGACATTTGCTATCGCCGCATCTAGAATAGGATCTTGAACGCTCATTTCTTCACCTCTTTGTTTTCGTCAGTGATGTCAACCAGAACCAACTCGTGCATGGCACGAGTGGCAGCAACGTAGTTGAGATTGTTCTCTTGAACGATCTGCCAATCCAGACGAGCACGTCCATTTGGTTTTGCTTGTAACCAAACAACCTTCTTCCACTCGCGTCCTTTGGACTTATGAATCGAAGACAGCAACACCACCGGAGCATCGCCGTTGTCGCCGAAGATCGCATCGACTTCAGTACAGATTCGAGCGGCAGGGGTCTTGGTGTGAGGATCAACGGCGATCACACGATCAATGATGATGCGAAGGCAACCAACCTTGTCTTTGATGGCAACAACCTTTACCAGTTGCTCCTTTGCTTCATACTTCGCCACTTCGCGTTCTTCGTATTTGTCGAGGCGAGCAATCAGAGTGTCGATCGATTTGACCTTCCACTTGTTAGCGAGTGTCTTCAGACCATTGCCGATTTCGCGACCTTCGATCTTTGCTGGAACGCCTTTGGCGATCAACTTGTAGACGTTGGTCACGAGAGGAGCATTGAAGCGGCACAGAATGGCATCACCAACTTGAACTTCGGTGTGGAGCGTGTCAAGCGGCGCGTGGCGAACAATTCCTTCTGGTGCTGTATCTGCTGCCTGAATGTGCGACACCCACTGCTGAGCGTATGCTACTACTGCCTTTGGGCAACGATATGTGACAGTCAGCGGGAGTTGCTTGGCATCGACTGCCGTGGCAATCAGATCTAAAGCATCGCTATCAGCACCAGTGAAACCGTAGATTGCTTGATGACGATCGCCAACAGCGATCATACGTCCATTTGGTTTCATCATCCGAAGTGCCAACTCACGACGAGTGGCGTTGGTGTCTTGTGCTTCATCAACCAGAACCCAGTCGTACTTGTCGATGGAGCAGTTGTGATACAGCGGAGCGTAAATCATGTCGTCGAAATCGATCAACTCCAGATTTTGCTGAATGGATGCTTCCAGAGTTTTGCGAGCCAACTTGATGATGATCTCGGAGTTGTCAACATCGGATGCCTCGTCAAAGGTCTCAATGTCGAAATGATCGATCAGGTCTTGCCAAGTGGAGCGAGATTCGATAGCAGGGAAACCGTCAATGCCAACACCTGCTTGCTTGGCAAGAGACACGAGTTGGACGACTGGACCTTGAAAGGGTGCGTACTGCATATTGCGAAACACAGCAGCACGGAAGATGTTGCGGACCTTGTCACCGTCGAGATTGACACGGTTTGTGACCTTACGCCATGCTGCGAATCCAGCAGCATGCATAGTTGCGACATTCAGACCGTCTTTGGATGGAGCGCGAGATTTGATTTCTTCAGCGATCTTCTTGTTGTAAGCACCGAAGAAGATTGAACCGAACATGAGTTCGAGTGCTTTGATCAGCGTTGTGGTCTTACCAGAACCTGCCACTGCTTCGAGGACACAAGATCCTGCTCCGTCTGTAACCCAAGTGAACAGAGTAGACTGTTGTGGGGATGGAACAAATTTCTTTTTGTTGAGAACCAGTGACATTTTGAATCCTGTATCGGATGGTGATGATGAATTATACACCAACCTAACCGAAACAGGAAACTAATTTGTAACGAGTTCTAATCTGTTACAATCTTGCTGATCTTCTTTGGATCAAAAACAATAATCTCAAACTCTTCTATGCCCTCGTCTTTATAGAACAATTCGGCACCATCGAATTGTTTACGAAGATGCCGAAGCGCAGAAGCAAGACTACCTAATTTATCCCAAAGAGCAAATGTCTTATTGCCGTCAGCAATGTTCAAATGTGAAATATCGACTTTGAGAACAACAGGTTTACCACCAAATTCTTCGCTGGCATATTCAGCGTGTTCTTCGGCAATACTACGATCTATCGTCAATGATACGCCGGAAATTTTGTCATTAGTCTTTTCGCCTATTGTGTCAAGTGAAAAACCTTTATTTAGAATTTTTTCTGCGCGACCAGAAGAAGTACCGTGATAAGCGACTTTGCCGCTTATTTCAAAAAGCAGCATTATACGCCTTTGGCGATTGAGACCTTGCCTGCCTCGCCAAGAGTAATCTTGCCGGCACGAATAGCGGCAACGCAGGTCTTGATCATCTTTGCCTTTAGATTCTTGATTTGGTAAGCGGCAATGTTACCGTCACCGCTGAAATCGATGTCGTCTTCTTCAAGACTTGTAATTTCCGGCGCATCTTGAGCGAGAATGAAAATCAGGTCAACACCGCGATACTTTGGATCCTTGGCATCCGACTTCACTGTAATGCGGATGCTGTTGTCACCCCAACGTGGAATCTCTTCAGATTCAGGACGTGACCAATCAATGTAGTCAGCATCGTAATCGACGACTTTGAATTCGGTGTTCTCAAGTTTCTTCATTTCAGAACGATCAGCGTCTGGCGCATCAAAGGCACGAGCAGGAACTTCTGGCGCTCCGCGTGGTTTGATCTTGTCGTTTCGCAGGGTGTGAACTCGTCCAACTTCTGATAACAGCATAAAGTGCTCCGGTGTTTTGAATATTTATCGATTAGGTCTCAATTGATAGCGCAGGCAATGTCCTTTGCCTTTGTAGCGCTCTTCACATTTACTTCCCAAAGACTGGTCAATTTTAGATCTTTTGGCAAGCGAAACACGATGCCAGTCTGCTTTTGAACTTCAGCAAGACTCGTAATAAACGAATTCAGATCTTCCGATGATCCGGCATGAGGGAATACAAACACTTGAGTTTCATTGGTAACGGTATCAACAACAATTTTGTAGAAGGCATGTGGCACAGTCACAAAGTTCTTGCCAATAGACTTATCCTGCTTCTGATTGTAGATTGGTCCAGCAATAATCAGAATCGGGTGCTGGCGACTTAGCGCCCATCCGCGAGTCGTGTCTTCGAGCTTCTTCCAGATGCCACGATTAAACTCTGGCAATTGCGGGGTCATATTTGATAGAATGAAACTCTCAACTTCTGCCTGCTTATTGAAACGCATGTCTGACGAGTTCGCAATATGACCGGCGTCGTATCCACTCTTGGCATAATCACGTTGTGATGATCGTCCAGTTGCTGGCAGACTTCGATCAGTAGCAAAGGCATTCGAGCGCTCAAGACAACCAACCGCATTCTCTGGTTTCAGAACATATGACACCCACATTGGAATCTTTGCTTTGTTATCGTGTTCGAGAACATACGCGCTGCGGCAGATCTTAGATGTTGTTTTCTTCTTTACTTCTGGAAACCCAAATGGCGCTTGACTCACGCACTCCTCTAAAGGAAGAGGCGCCGGTTGGAGCGCAGCAACCTGAGTCGATACAACAAATGCTAGCAGAACTAATAGACGATTCATAAATGATCCTAAATGAATCGTCTATTTACGAACCAATTACGGTGTGGTTGTGTATTGAGTAACCAAAACTTCGTGCGGATACACTACTTTGATTTCGTCATCCCATTCAGTTCCGTTGTACGACGAATAGAATCCGGTAATTTTGAAATATCCAAGACGGTCATCGCGACTATTGACGATGGCAAACACACGAGATGCGGAGTCGCCTCCACCTTCGTAACCACCTTCAGACTCCACCAGCTTCAAAGAACAACCAAGGACCCAATCGCCGCATGCGTCTTCGAATTCGCCAACCGACAGCTCGTCACGATATTGCTCGTCGTTGCGAAATACTTCTAACCACTTCAGTGGGTTAGACTTTGCTAGCGCGGCAAATTCGACAGAGCTGTATTTAATTTTGTCATCCATTGTTTTCTCCTAGTTACAAGTAAATTAAAACTATTTTCGATTAGGTAAAGGGCGAACCACCCTTTGGTCATTGAAGTACACAGCAGAAAATATGCCCTGTTGATAAACCGCAATTTATCTGACAGGAGACTATTCGACGTCAAACGACCACGTTCAATTGCTACTGCCATGATCTCTTCAAGAGCGGTCTGCGCTTTCTCGTCTGCTGATAGCGCCTCAAATAGATTCACATCGCACCAAGCGCTATCGCTCTTTGGTCGAATGCGCTCATGCATAGGTGACTCGTTGAATGCTACAAGACGATGAATCAGATCGTGATCATATTTGCGTCCAACGGCATCAACGAAGAACTCGTCATTTGGTTTATTCAAGTTCACAAGTTTGGCACCATGGATCTTTTCCCATAGCGGAACTAAACGCGCGTGCGCCACCTTATCCAAGCGACACCCTTTGTGCTTGAGAAACATGATGTCGGACATGGTCTTCTCCCAATGAATGTCCCATTGGGCATGTGACACCTTCAAAGTGTAGAGAAGATCAGCATCGAGAAAAACTTGATCAACATTAATATCGATCAACCACTGCGCTTCATCATGCCATACAGCATCCACAACACAAGTGCCGGAATGGTTGCCAGAGATTTTTGCCGGTGTCAGCAGATCAATGTCTTTAGGCGTGCGCGAATCCGGAAACCAATGCTTCTGTGCCACGCTACCGATGATCAACCAATTGCGAGTCATTTGCGGTGACCACTTTCTGGCGCGCTTTGTTGCGTCCTTCATAATGATGATTTCCAGTCGATGTTCATCGAAGACAAAATCTTGCGAGCTAGTAACACCTCACCTGCCCTTTCGCCAAGAGCGAAAGCATCGTCGATGTTGCCACCAGCATAATCATCGACGATGACACTTTCATCTTCGTCATCGTAGAAACAATCCCTTGCCGCCTTCGCTTTCAACAGCGCAATCATTTCGTGGTTCATAGCGTTGGGTAGATTCGTTTCGATACCAGCGCAGTCTTCTTCTGTGTTTTGTGATCTTCGATGATCACAGAAGAAATCTTGCCATTTGGCGCGCGATGGAGACCAAGATACGTAGCGAGCGATACTTTGATCGAATGGTTGTATCCGCTCTTTGTTGCGACAACCTTTTGACCAGGAGCGATACTCTGTCCAAACTCGTTGACAAACGTTTCTTGTAACCAAGATGTCTTTGCTGCCTTCTTTGCCTTCGGCACCACTGTGGATCCAAGCGATGAAGGCGACCACGGCATCTTTGCCGGTTTAGCAGTAATTGGGATTGCCATTGGGGCAGGACGAACGGCACCAGCTGCGAGTTGTGCTTGCTCAAATTGGCGAGCGCGCTCACGTTGTGCTGCCCGATCAAACATTGATTGTGCTGTATGTGAAAGTGACATAAACATTCTCCTAAAAAATAAAGACATCGTATTCCTCAAAGTCTATGAATACACAAACACGAGGAGATAAAAATGTTTTGTGTATATTACTGTCTATCTTGGAAACCGTCTACCTCCATTATACATCGGGTCGTCATCGGTAAACAGAATAAACAAAGGTTATCGTGGCACTGTAAAATCTAAAAAATATAAATCTGCTTGGAACGAAGAACTAATAGCAAATAGCGATTTGTTTTTCACATATGTTGTTAATACTTTTGCCACTCGAAAAGAAGCAACCGTCGAAGAACTTCGCCTTCAGGTCAAATACGATGTCGTAAAGAGTCCGTTTTTCGTAAATGAGGCATTTGCTACGGTTAACGGTTTCTTCACAATGACAAAATCTGGAAAAGACAATCCAATGTTCGGACGAAAACACAGCGTCGAATCTAGAAAAAAGATGTCCGAAAATGCTATAAACAGAGATGTTTCTGGTTCTAACAATCCGATGTTCGGAAAACCTGGTCCAAAGAGTATGCTTGGGCGAAATCATTCTGTCGAATCGCGACAGAAAATGCGTGGCAAAAGAGATGCTGTTGGCGGCGCTAACAACGCTATGTTTGGTCTTGTTGGCGAAAAACATCCTGCCTTTGGGTTCAAACATTCTCAAGATTTTATCAATAAACAAAAAATACAAAAACCACAGATTACCTGCCCACACTGCGGGAAAGTCGGCGGCAAACCTGTGATGATGCGATTTCATTTTGATAAGTGTAAATTAATTACTTGAACTCTTTGCCTACTGCCTTCCAATACATTACATCCGTCCCGCCATAAAGCACCCGACCCTAACCAATCGTATTTATTCTTGCTGTGTTCAAGGTGACTGACGCGACCACTGACGAGATCGTCACGCAGAGTGATATCGCACCCATGGTGTGCGATGACAAGCTGCCCGGCATTCACTTGTACGAAGGGCTGAGGTTGCCAGCTTTTGTGAGAATGCCAGCTTTTTGCATCACTTTAGCTGCATCGTCAGCAGACATTTCATAAGGATTGGGAGACTTGCCGCGTTTGGGCACAACTGCAACGCCGTAATCTTTCTGGATTTGCCGACCAATTGCTTTCACTCGCTGTTCGACGGTGAGCTTTCCAATCAATGTAGTCCGCATGCGTATTTTTGCCCTCAATTCCACCTTACTGGCCGTGGGCATTGATTTTTTGGGCTCAGTCGTGCCCACCTTCTTGCTCTTGACTTCCAATTTGGGCTGTGGGGCAATTGCTGTCTTAACCATATACGGATTACTACCAGTTCAAACGTCGTGCGCGATCTAAAACCTGACCAATGATGGATTTTTCGACCTGTGGGGAAATTTCCACCTTTGAAGAGCTCGGTGTCGATGCCCTTTGACGTCCAAAATTGACAGAAACAACATTAGAAGCATGCACGCTCAATGGAGCGGCATCAGAGGAGACGGACTCGTCAAAGCACAATTGCATCTGCTCCGGCGACTTTTTTGTCTCAGTCATTTTTTCCTCGAACGCTTCCTGATTTGCCATCGTGGATGCTTGAACACCTTTGATACGCGGTATTGCGTAGGATCATTATACACCAACCTAGAAAAAGAGTTGTAACGACAACCCTAATTGTAACGAATTCAAAATGCCAATATTCTAACAATCACAGCGCTTCAGCAAACATCGTCGTTCGCGCGAAGTCTAATGTCTATGGAGGCGCCTGGTCAGACTAGACCAATACCTCGTTTAGTCTCTCGAGAGTTTCAATACTTGCGTCCAAGTCTATCCAATCCCGATGACATGGCCAGCGCCATGATTGATCTGGAGGTGTCGGTGGGATTCGAACCCACGAGGCCACTTGCGTGACCTTTCGCCTTTCCAGGGCGATACAATAAGCCGGGCTCTGCCACGACACCAAAATTCTTGACTGGGGCTTCATCGAGGAATAGGCTCTCGACCCCGGATACTTTCCTATTCTGCTTAATCGTTGAACGGTGGCTTTCAGAGGGCTCTGAGTCGAACAGAACTACCATCCTCTTTAAGGTTTGTTGTCAATGACCATCAACTTACACCCGATCGGCCGATCCAGCCTGCTTGATGCGCTAACACCAAGCCCGTTCAAAATTCTGGGCTGGCAAATCCTCCCTCCGGAGAATCCACCTACGGTCGCCGTAACCGAATCGCAAGGACAGTAGAAGCGATCACCACCACCGGTTCATTAGTCACTGAGCCACCGCCTCAGACACTTTTTAACGAGGGCATGTGCCTCGGAGTTCTGCTATCTCCGTTTGGAGTTGTCGAATTATTTCGATAGCATGCCAAGAGTTTGTTGCTTGATATGCGAGCGGGGCGCCTTGCCAGACTGTGCCTTCCTTGGCACATCGAGCAGACATGATCGCGTTGTGAGCATCGCCTGTTTCTTTAGCACGTTCTTCGAGGATTTCAATACACTCCTCGATCTGCCAATCCATATACGAATCCATTTGAAAATCCTTAAAATTGGCGGTGAGTGTGAGATTCGAACTCACGGTACATATTGCTATGCACAACACCTTAGCAGGGTGCCGATTTAAGCCACTCATCCAACTCACCAATTTCTTTTCGTCTTAACACTTTAAGAGGTTCTGGGAATTGAACCCATTTTGCTCTATCAAGTGCTGTTTCGTATCCTTTAACTTCAACATATGTTTTCCAGTCTTCAACATAGAAGTCTGGTTGATATGTTGCCGCAACCCCATCAGGCCTTATGTATGGGAATCGTTTTTTGTTTCTCGCCCAAGACAAACCTTTGGCATCTAGATACTTGCAAAATATCAATTCCCAAGTTCCATCAACCTTAATTTTTCCGGCTATCGGAGATTCATAGTCATACTTTTTACATCTTCCGGCCTTAGGCTCCCACCCATTCTCGTATCGCTCTATAATTTTCAAGGACATTTTCTTCTTCGATTCATCAGAATGTTTCTTTCCGCTGAATGTCCCTGGCTTACCCTTTGTTCCAACTTCGTATGGGAGAGGCTTACCTTTGTTCCAAGGAGATTTTCCTGTAGCACCTCTAGGATGTTCCGCTCTGTTTGGATTTAATGAACATAGACGCTGATGATTTCTCTGCGAATTTACATTCTTGCATTCTTTGCTACAATAAAGACATTGGATCATATCATTCCCTCCTAAGAGTATTTATATGAATCCAGCATTAAACCGCTGCCTTACCATCCAGCCCACGCTCCATAAAATTGGCGGAGAACAATAGAATCGAACTATCACCTAGGGTCTCTAAGTGGGCTGCTTTTCGAGGGCAGTTGTGAACCATTCACTCTATTCTCCAATGTCTCTATCGCCGTTCCTGCTACTCAGGATTTGATCTCTTGTAGGTAAGACCGAATCTCCATAAGCAGAATGCCTAATTGATTCTTGCCTTTGCCATTACACACTCCCCAGAATGTGTCGTTCCAAGTGTTCGACTCCTCAAGATACGAATCACCAGTAGCAAGCAGTAGTCGTCTAAACGGTTGCTGCGAAAACTTCTGAATCAGCAAATCTCGCATGATGTCAACCTTCACTTCTTCCCAGTCGTCGCGAAGTACCATCTTCCTGCCGAGTCGCTTAACAGCACCGGCGGTCAATGTTTCTGTCGCCTTTATTCGAAGACTTAGATCGTGTGTCTTTGCCGCAACGTATGCGTGTTCAACTGATGGAAACTCCATCCCATCAAGCCAAACAGACACGTTCGTGAAGTTTGACATGAAACTGTTTTCATTGTGAAAACCAAGGATCGGGAAATTAGGATGCGTACTCATCGAATCTACTTTTCAAAATCAGAAGTTGAATCAACCCGTCTTCAGGATCTTTGCCTGGTTTCCACACATACACAATGTGTCCATTACCAAGTGATCCACGGATCTCGTACTTCTTTCCTACCTCAAGAAACTTGTGATGAAACTTACAGTCAGGCAAAGAGTTGAGTGTCAAAATCATAAAAGTATTCTACCACAACAAATGGTGCTCCGGGTCGGACTCGAACCGACACGCCATTTCTGGCACTGCGACCTAAACGCAGCGCGGCTACCAATTACGCCACCGGAGCAAAATGTTAATCTAAAGACCCAACAAAAGTAGCGTTGGGAATTGTCTCCCTTGACCACTGAGACGCGGTGGAATCGAACCACCTCGGTTTTTTAGAACGAATAAAAGTAGATAACCAACAACAAGCGGTTAGACCTTTAGATTAACAAGACAAAACAAAATACCAAACTTTTGGTGCCACTCCTGTGTTTCGATCACAGCACCAAGGAATTATGAGTTCCCTGCTCTCCCACTGAGCTAGAGTGGCGAAATCTTTCTTCCTTTAGAATAGCCGTCGAACCTAGTATCGCTGGCTTATGAGGCCAAAATGGTTTGTGTATCCGTGCCACTCACCCGCGGTAATTACTGCGCCTTAGATGTCCAATCCTTAGACGACTTTAACTAACAAACCTACCATGGATATTTTGTCAGTCTTGTAGATACACTACCATTGGTTTCTGCGATCGTTCCGCTTTGTCATTGTGGCAGCGGGAGCCGTGACGTCAATCGCAAATTTTTCTACCTTTTGAAAACCCATTCTGCAAAAAATGGTCTAAGGAATCTTTTTATAGCAAAAACGGAACGATGAGTCGGATCCCAGAATCGAACTGGGGTCTTGGGGTTTGCAATCCCAGGCGCAGCCACTACACCAAACCGACATATCTTCTATTTAACTGGTGGGGACGGAAGGACTCGAACCTCCATACAGCCGCTTATAGTGCGATAACCATTCACTAGCGGTTGCTTACACAACAAAATGTGCGAACGATGTTTTGACCGGCTTTACCAATTTGCCTACATCCCCAAATTCATTTCAAACTAGGATCATTCTTGTCCCAATTGTTTTTGTTGTCTCGATTCTTTCCAATGTGGTACCCATCGCAATGAAGGCACTTGTAGTTGGAGAACCAGACTCCGTGTTTCTTTGTCATTGCCGCAGCAGATTTTTCTGCTGTTGCCTTTGTGTTGTACTTGATCTTCGGTTTTCCAGAACCCTGACTGATGTGAGAGTTCAGATGAAAGATCCCTTTGAGGTGACCTTTGAAAAGGTTCCTCAGAAATCTTGAGGGCGGACCTTGATCAAGGAACGCTAACCATAAGTTCCTAAGTTTCATTTCTAAACAACTCCAATAATTCTGCTGGTACGGTGTCCAATTCTTGAACTACCATCCCATCCTTCAAATCTTGCGCTGAATCAGATGCCAACCAAACAAGCCCGTGTTGTTCTTGAAATGTCTTTTTATCTAGCACAACCGGTTGTAATACAGAATCCACAAAATCGGCGGTGGCACTGCTGTCACTTACTTTTCGAAAAAGTGAAGTACGATCGATGTCCATAACTTAATTCCTTAGTTGGTGAATTGTATCACAATTCATATCCCTTGTCACAGGTCTTTCGAACCCCCAGACTGGTCGTCCTGTTCTAAGATTGCTACGATGCTTCCAACCACTCTCGTAGACCCATTGGGTAGGGTGACAAAATTCTTTATTTCGCTAACAGCTTCTTTGTGCCGCTCGCGTTGTTTGAAGTTGAACATATCACAGCAACCACATGACAATGTAGCGGACATCTTGCCGCGCATCTTCTTGTTTGCTCCCGCAGTACCGTGGTGAATGCTCTTCATGTTCATCTCCGAATTCTGACAGTTTAGTCTGATAACTGACAAGAGTTGTGGTATTACTAGTCTATACCTTCTGCATTCATCGCGTCAGCAATTACTAGCAAGGCCCTTCACGTTGACCCATTAGCTGGTGGGGATACTGAGATTCGAACTCAGAATACGCTTTCGCGGCTCTACGGTCTGAACGTAGCGACTTTACCAGATTTGCCCATATCCCCGTAATACCGCGCGCTTTCCCAAACACGACTTATGGCTTTGCCCATCAGCAAGAGCGTTCTATTTGTGACATAGATCCACTATGTCCCCTGTCGTTAAGAACGCACAACCTTTGGTCCAGGGAATATTCGCGTATGACCTTCCGTTCTGGATGAACGTTGATGAAGATCGCGGGACTCTAGGACATATCCCG
>Ga0255341_1003108_pt1 | contig 19233 bp, 15 predicted proteins | sample wastewater_treat_8_FD_192418 | JGI IMG/M metagenome (GOLD analysis project Ga0255341, IMG submission 192418) | Wastewater microbial communities from Lulu Island WWTP, Vancouver, Canada - plant12 | ecosystem: Engineered > WWTP > Wastewater > Unclassified | place: Canada: Vancouver, British...
GTGCTATATCATACAAATAATAAACACAATCTTGTGAAAAAGAATTGCCGATAGACAGAATTTTTATAACTTCGGGACATTTTACATGAGGAGTTGCCATCAACATTAGAGCTAATATTAAGGATATTGTCTTATTAATCATTATGTCACCACCAAAATTAGTATAATACAAAATTAGACAAAATCCAACTCTAAAAATGAAAAGCATAAACTAAATATTGAATTATCATAAGCTTTAATATATAATTTGCAAAATAAGATTTACATAATTTAAATTATATTAACAAGAATTTTGGGGACGGTATTTTTCGTTCTTGAGAATTATATGTTTTAATAATCTTTAGTAAACTTTAGAGACGGTATTTTTGATTAAATTAATCATATCCGTCTCTTTTTTTGTTAAAACCCTAAAAACTTCCCTAAAAATATCAGTCATAAATTAATGATATCTTCACATATATATGATTAAGATATTAAGTAATTAATTTAATTTTAGTCTTTTCTCTTAGAAGGTAAGAGGGGTACCTTTATGATTAAAAGATACATTAAAATTTTATTGACAACCCTATTTTTAGTAACAATATTACTTGTAATTATCAAGGAATTTAAAAAAAGCGTTCATGAAATAAGAGGAGAATATACAAAAAAACAAAGTGTAAACAGTAGTATTAATGGACAAAAACCCGTATACAACACACCTGATATAGAGCTAAATGAAATTGATGAGAATAAACATAGTTGGATAGCCATTGATAGAAAAGACAGTTATAACAATGAGCTGCAATTATACAGCAGAGATAATGTAACTTTTGATGAAGATAGCATTGTAATTATATCAAAAAAAGAAATTATAGATGATAAGATATACACTTCAGGACTGGTGGAAAGTACTGAAGCATTCAAATATGGATATTTTGAGTTTGAAATTGAGATATCTAAGGGAAAAGGGCTGTTCCCGGCTATATGGCTTTTGCCCATAAGCGGAGGTCCGCTGCCTGAAATAGATATATTTGAAATGATAGGAAGTGAGCCAAATAAATTTTATGGAGTAGTTCATTTTGAAGAAAACAACATGCGAGGGAGGGACTATTTTGAACATATGGTTTCAGAAAAAGAACAATATACTGTTGCCTTAAAGTGGGACGCTGAGTTTTTAACCTGGTATATAGATGAGCAGCAAATATACACTACAACCAAGGGAGTGCCTCATGAATATATGTATATAATTATAAATCAAGCTGTTGGAGGAAATTGGCCGGGAAGTCCTGATGACAACACTATATTTCCTAACCATTTCAAGATTCTTTCTACCAATATAAATCCGACATTTAGAGAAGGAAGGGATTTATAAGTGTTCTTTTATGCAGTTCTTTTTTTAAGCACATTTTTCTCGATATATCATTTAATCAGTTCTTTAAGGTTCAAAGATAGACGAACTCTTTACCAAGTTCCACAAAAAGGAATGTCTATTTTAGTTCCCTGCTATAATGAAGCTTTAATAATCAGATATACGATCCAAGGGTTGTTAAATATTGATTATGATAACTTCGAGGTAATATTTATTAATGATGGTTCTTTAGATAATACATTTGAAATCTTGAATGAAATTTTAGATTTACAAGTTTTAGAAGCTGAACCTATATCTTTATGGACAGACCAGATGAAGGGTATATATAAATCTAATAAGTATTCATTTATATATGTGATTGATAAATATAACGGAGGGAAGGCAAGCAGTTTAAATACCGGAATTTTATTTTCTAAATACGAACTGATAGTAACCATGGATGGAGATTGTATCCTTGAGAAAAATGCTTTAGATAGCATGAATAAAATATTTGAAGATGAAGATATAATTGCATCAGGCGGAGTAGTTCAGATTATGCAAATGTTTAAATTAGATGAAAGACAAAAACCGATTGTTTTAATTCAAGCATTAGATTATATAAAAGGCTTTTATATTTACAAAGCCTCTCTTGCATATAATGATGCTTTAAGTATAATTTCAGGAGCTTTTGGTGTTTTCAGAAGAAAGGTTTTGATGGAAGTAGGCGGGTATAGATCAGGCTTAGGTGAGGATATTGATATAACCATACGATTTCAGGAATATGCAAAGGCTCATAATAAAAAACTGGTTTTTAATAAAAGTGCCACCTGTTATACAGAATGTCCTGAAAGTTTGAAAGGATTAATTAATCAGCGAGTACGCTGGCAAAAAGGATTCATTGATGCAATTATAAACAACCATAATTTCTTGTTTAGAAATGTATTTAACAATAGTTTATGCTTCCTAATGATTATAGATGCCCTGTTGAGTAATTCGTTTGCTACTATTGTATTTGTGATTAATTGTATTTTGATATTTATGAAGATAATTTATGGCTATCCTTTGTATATGTTCGCTTATTTCTTAACCACAATAGCTTATAATTTTATAGCATCCATCATAGCTATTAAGGGAGCTAAAAATAATATACCAAAGGTAAGGACTCTGCCCCTTTATTTTATGATTGTCCTTGATATGTTCTTTTTTCAGCTTTTGAGAATTTACTTTTTTATAAAGGGAGCTGTTACTTACTATTTTGACAATGAGTATTGGCATAAGGTCGATAGAACTAATAATATTTATATAGTGTAATCAGACAGGTGATAAAATGGACGAGCAAACTCAGAAATACAGACATGAAATTAAGTTTTATATTAATAAGAGACAGGCAGCTGAATTAAGACTTTTTTTAACAAAAAATATGCGATTGGATACTAATACAGATGAAACGGGTTCCTATTGGATTAGAAGCTTATACTTTGATACTGTCGAAAACAAGGATTATTATGAGAAGACAATAGGATGCAATATCAGAAAAAAGATAAGGCTTCGAATTTATGATATATCAACAAAAATTGTGAAGCTTGAATTAAAAAATAAATTTGACAGCTATGTTTTAAAGGAGACAGTTACCATATCTAAGGAAGATGCATGTAAGCTAATAAAAGGTGATTGTAATTTCTTAATAAACTGTAACCATAAGACTGCTAATAAGATATTTGGCTTTATGCATCGTGATATTTACAGACCAAAGGTTATTATAGATTATGAGAGAGAAGCTTATGTTTATGAAATACAAAATATCAGGGTTACCTTGGATAAAAATTTACGCACTTCTTGGAACTGCCGGGATTTATTTAAAAAAGATTTGTGTATGGTGCCTTTGATTAATGAGGACATTTATGTATTAGAAATAAAATATGATCATATTATACCTGTTTTTTTGCGAAGAATATTGTCTAATTTCATTATGCAAAAATCCCAAATAAGCAAGTATTGTTTGGGAAGAGAAATGTTAAGTTTATAGGGAGAAATTGAATGGATAAATTTATAGACAAATTAATGAATAAAGAAATACTATTTAATATAATGGGAGGTATCGACTCATTTAGTATAGAAACAATTGTTTTTAATATTGTAATGGCAACGCTCTTAGGTTTTTTTATTTATTTTGTCTACAGTAAAACTTTTTCCGGTGTCATATATTCTCAGAGTTTTAATATTACCCTCATTATGGTATGTGTAATTATAGCAATTATTATGATGTTAATCGGAAAAAATATCGCGCTTTCCTTAGGCTTAGTAGGGTCGCTTTCTATTATTCGTTTCCGTACTGTAATTAAAGAACCTAAAGACATGGGGTTTTTGTTTTGGGCAATTGCTGCAGGGTTAGCTGCAGGAACAGGAGAGTTAATGATTGCCATTATTGGAAGCATTGTTATTGCATTAGTGCTATTAATTTTTAAAAGGGTTATATACATAGATTATTGCTATTTAATTGTAATAAGAGGAAATAATATTGAATCTGCAAAAATAGCGGATATATTCAATGAGTATAAAATTCCGTTTAAGCTACGTATGAAAACCACCAACAGTACTTTTGTTGAGATTACTTTTGAAATTACTTTAAAGTCTGTAAAGGAAGATTTTTTAATCAAAACTATTAGAGCAATTGAAGGTATTGAAGAAGTGCATATTGTGTCTTATGACGGGGAAATAACCGGATAATCAAGAGAAGGTGATAGCTGTGTCTTGGAAAATAAGGACTGTTTTTGTTGTTATATCTATAGGGGTGGTATTGTTTCTTGGCCATAAAAGAAACTTGATAGCAGGACTTAATCAAGAATATGTAGACTACCCCATATATATAAATGAAGTGATGACAAATAACCGCAGCAGTATCAGAGATGATGATGGTAATTTTGAGGATTGGATTGAGATTTATAATTCCGGAGATACAGCAGTTAATTTACAAGGCTTTGGATTATCCAATAACCATAGAAAGCCCTTTTTATGGACATTTCCCAATAAGGTAATAGAACCGAAATCATTTTGTGTAATATGGATATCCGGTAAAAATAAAACTGAGCCTGACTCTGCATTACATGCAAATTTTAAATTCAAGAATAAGGATAAAGCAATAATACTTACAGCTCCCAATATGTACTGGAAAGATATTTTTCTGCTTGAACCTATGGGGGATAACATTTCTTACGGCAGAGCAAATGATGGAAGTTTTGATCTATACGGATTTGACGAAGGGACTCCCGGTAAAGTCAATGAAATGGAATGCTTAACAGAAGGACCAAATACAAAAAGATTAAGTCCGCCTTCTTTTTCGCACAGTGGTGGATTTTACTCACAGGAATTTTGCTTATCTTTAAGCACCTATGACAGCGAAGCTGAAATTTACTATACCATGGATGGCACTATTCCAACAAAGAGGTCAACTCGCTATACAAAACCAATAATAATTCAGGAGAAGATTAATAAGGCTACGGTAATTCGAGCCAGGTCATACAGAAAAGGATATCCTAAAAGTGATGTTATTACAAACAGTTACTTTGTTGAAAAAAATATATATAGAAATTACAATATTCCGGTTATCTCCTTAGTAACAGACCCGGACAATTTATTTGATTACGAAAGAGGCATTTATGTACCCGGAAAGATTTTTGATGAATGGAGGATAGAAAATCCTGACAGTGAAATAACCGGAGCTACACCTGCCAATTATAATCAAAGGGGAAAGAATTGGGAAAGAGAAGCAAGTATTGAACTTTTTGAAACAAATGGTGCAGTAGGCTTAAAACAAAACATAGGCATTAGAATTCATGGAGGATACTCAAGGGCTGGTGACTTGAAAACAATATCACTAAGGCTTCGTAAAGCTTATGATGATAAAGGTTATTTTACCTATGATTTTTTTGATGGAAAAGCAAAAAATTTTGTAAATAACAGAGAAATAAACCAATTTTCTTGTATTTTGCTAAGGGCGTCAGCCACAGACAGAAAACATTCTTTATTTCGAGATGCCTTTATTCAAAGCTTAGTTCAGGATTCCAACACTTTAAATACCCAGAGTTCAAAGCCTTGTATATTATATATAAATGGAGAATACTATGGAATTCATAATATCAGAGAAATATATGATAAAAACTATATAAGTAATTATTATCATATGAACACAGAAGATATAGTTATTGTAAATAATCCCACAGGTATTGCAGGAGTTGAAATTCAAGAAGGATATGCGGGAGATGAGATGCATTATAACCATATGATTAAATATATTGAAGAACATGGTGCAAAGAGTCAGAAGGACTATGAATATATAAAAACTAAAATGGATGTTGATAATTTTATTGAATATAATATTTTACAAATTTATTGCGATAATAGAGACTGGCCGGGCAATAATGTTCGCATATGGCGTAAAAGAACACAAGCTTATGAGCCCAACTCACTCTATGGTCATGATGGACGATGGAGATGGCTTGTATTTGATTTAGATTATGGATTTGGATTATTCAAAGGTGAAAGCCCTGTTCAAAACAATTCTCTTGAAATGGCAACACAAGCGGATGGACCCTACTATCCTAATCCACCCTGGTCAACTTTTTTGTTGAGGTCCTTACTTGAAAATGAAAGCTTTAAGAATCAGTTTATCAATACATTTGCAGACAGATTAAACACTATTTATAAACCGGATGTTGTAATAAACAGAATTGAAGCTATGGAAGAAATTTATTATCCCAATATAGCAAATCATATAGCAAGATGGAAGCTTCATAATAATAAGGTTGAAAATTGGAGTAATGAGATTGAAGTTATGAAGAAATTCGCAAGGTATAGACCTCAACACATTTATCAACACATAATAAATTACTTTGGTTTAACCGGTACAGCTTCAATTAAAGTTGATATGAATGAGGGAGGAGCAATAAAGATTAATTCGGTAAATATTTTAGATAAAGATACCCTATGGGAGGGTACTTACTTTACAGATATTCCAATAAAGGTTCAAGCTATACCATCTCCCGGTTTTGTATTCGCAGGCTGGGAAGGCGTAGTTCAGTCAGAAGAAGATACTGTTGTAATTAATTTAAAACAAAACTCATATTTGAAAGCACATTTTAAAGAAATATAAAATTGCTATAATAGAGCGGAGGGTAGAAAATTAAGATAAAAATAAAAATCATCCTATTATCTTTTATCATTACTGCACTAATATATCCAAGAACAATTATATTTTTGATAAACAGCGGCAAAGATTTTTGCGTAGCAATGAATCTTAAAAATTACAACATACAAAACAATAATACTGCCATTGATAGAGACAAAACTAAAATAGTTTTTATGTTTGATGATGGGTGGAGGAGTGTATATTCTGAAGCTTATAGTTTAATGAAAGAATACAGTTATAAGGGGAGCGTGTCCATTATTCCTTCATTAATTGTTGAAGATGAATATATGTCTTACAAAGAACTTGCAGAATTATATTTAGAAGGTTGGGATTTATTAAATCATTCTTATTCACACAGGGCAGATGCATATAACAATACTGACGAACTTCTTTCAGACTTTGATAAATCAAGGCGGTGGATGGACAACAGATATTTTGGAAAATGCAGTGATATGGTTGTCATGCCGCATGGAGAAATTAACCCATACCTTATAAGGCAACTGAAAAATGCAGGGTACAGAAGTGTCAGAACATCGGATAATATAATTGTATTAGATAGTTTCAATTACTACTATTATCCCATTACCTCAATAAATCCCGTAACAAATATTTCAGCAAATGAAGTTACAGCTCAGCTTAAACAAGGAATTAATGAATTAAAAACATTTGTATTAATATTTCATAAAATCGGATATGAAGATGATGAATTTGGTATGACCTACAACAAGGATATGCTAAAACAGATTATTATGTTTATTGACCGGCATAGTGATAAATTTCAGGTATTGACCTATTCTCAATTAGATTTTAATAAATAGTCAAAATAAAAATGAAGAAACTATAGAAGTGCCGCTTAGATGCCGGTGCTTCTTTTAAATTTAAACTAAATATTGAATTATCATAATCTTTATTATATAATTTGCAAAATAAGATTTACATAATTTCAATTATGTTAACAAGGAGTGCAGCATGAAGTATATCGAAAATAATTCGACAGACCCACATTATAATTTAGCATTTGAAGAGTATGTTTTTAAAAATTTAGATAACAATGAAGATTTCGTTTTGTTATGGAGAAACGGACCTTCCATAATTGTAGGTAAAAATCAAAATACTATAGAAGAAATTAATATGGAATTTGTTAAGAACAACAATATAAATGTTGTCAGAAGAGTAACCGGCGGCGGTGCTGTTTATCATGATTTGGGGAATTTAAATTTTTCTTTTATAACTAAGGCACAAAGCAATTTAATAGACTTTAAAACATACAATATTCCCATAGTCAAGTCATTGGAAAAGTTGGGAGTTGACTGTGAATTATCGGGAAGAAATGATATTGTTATTGACGGAAAGAAATTTTCAGGCATAGCACAAAGCATTATAAAAGGAAGAGTATTGAATCACGGAACCCTGCTTTTTGATTCAAAACTGGACATATTGTCTAAAGCATTAAATGTAAAAAGAGATAAGATAGAATCTAAGGGAGTAAAGTCCGTATCCAGCAGAGTGACAAATATTAAACCATATGTCAAGGATGATATTGATGTGCTGCAATTCAAACAGATTCTTCTAAAGAATATCTTTGAATACTTCAATCAACCTGTTGAAATATTTGAATTATCCGATGAAGACAGAAATAAGATACAAAAAATGGTTGATGAAAGATACGGAACTTGGGAATGGAACTTTGGAAGGTCCCCGGAATTCAACTATAAAGGTTACGACAGATTTGAAGGAGGAGGAGTAGAAGTTAGACTTCATGTGTGCAATGGAATTATTGAAAGCTGTAAAATCTATGGTGATTTTTTCGGCAAGGGAGATGTTAAGAATTTAGAAGATAAGCTATTAGGTGTTAAGTATGATATCAATGAAATAAATAAAGCTATAGAAGATATTTCAATTGATGAATATCTTGGCAGGATCACAAAGGAAGAATTCCTGCGATGTCTATTCAGCTAATTTTAAAGTACGGGGACAAGGTATGTCCCCCAACCCTTCCTAATTATCCGTTTATTACTATTACCGGACATGGTGCCGCTGAAATAACTTTTTGAGTTACAGAGCCTACAAAAAATCTTTGAACCGGAGAGAACCCTCTTCTTCCCATAAAAATATAATTAATATTTTCTTCTTCTGCAAATTTTAAAATTTCAGCCGCAGGCCTGCCTACCAATAATTTTTGAGTTACCTTTAAATTACCGGTATCTAAATTTCTTACAATAATATTGAGCATTTTAGATTCCTGCTGCATTAATTTATTAAGCATTTCCTTGCGATTTGCTGAAAATTGATTCTCAACGGTCATACCGAAGTATGCATATTTGTCTTCTGAGGGCATGTTAATAACAGTTATGAAAATTAATTCGGCATCAATTAATTTGCCTAATTCTACGGCTTTTTCACCAATTTTTACAGATAAGGGCGAGCCGTCGATAGGTATTAAAATTTTTTTCATAATAACCTCCAATTATTTATTCATGAACCACTAAGACAGGGCAAGTTGCATCAGATATGACACGAACTGTTTGAGAGCCGACAAAGAAGCGTTTAATCTTTGAATATCCTCTTTGACCGATAACTATCAAATCATAATTACCATCTTTTGCTTCTTTTAAAATTTCTTCATAAGCCACACCGGAAACGATTTTTTTCTTTAGGTTAATACCTGTGTTGTCATACTGATTAATTATTGAATCCAGCATTTTACTTTCATTTTCTTTCAATCTCTTTTTTAGTTTGTTCATATCAGGATCTATTACAACACCAAACTTATTGTACATATCAATGTCATGTTCAATGAAAACATGAAAAACCACAACATCACTGTTATATTTTCTTCCAATATCAAAAGCTTGGGCAACAGCTTTCTGAGAAGCGGCTGAGCCATCCACGGGTACCAATATTTTTTTCATAAAGTCCCTCCTTAGCCAATAATTAGAATATTAACTAATATACTTATACCTAAATTTATTTACCATAAACAAATATATTCCTAAAACAATAATCAGAATCTTGAGAGTAATGGTTGACTGTGATATAATTAAAAAAAATGTCCCCGTACTTTTTCAGATAGGAGAAAAATGGAAATACTAAATTCATTAAATGACAAACAAAGAGAAGCAGCTTCTCATGACAAAGGTCCCATATTGGTTATTGCAGGGGCAGGCACCGGGAAGACAAGAGTCCTGACTCACCGGACGGCATATTTGATTGAGTCCGGAAAAGCAATGCCTTGGGAAGTTCTTGCAATAACATTTACCAATAAAGCAGCAAGTGAAATGAAGGAAAGAATAGGTCGTCTTATTGATTATTCCATAGACAGAATGTGGATTGGAACTTTTCACTCTGTTTGTGTACGCATATTAAGAAGTTTTATTGACAGAATAGGTTATGATAAAAACTTTATTATTTACGATGATGATGACCAAAAAATAGTAATAAAGGACTGCATTAAGGAATTGGAATTAGACCCCAAGTTATATAATTATAACAGTATTAAGGCACTTATAAGCAATGAAAAAAACAGGCGCAATACTCCCGACAACTATATTAAAGATAATTACTTAAATTATGCAAACAGGAATAAGGGAGAAGTATATGCTCTTTACGAAAAAAAGCTTAAAGCTGCCAATGCATTGGATTTCGATGATTTAATTCTAAAAACACTTGAACTGTTTGAAAAAAATGAAGATATTTTAAAGCACTACCAAGAAAGGTTTAAGTATATACTTGTGGATGAATACCAGGATACCAATAATGCTCAGTATAATCTCATAAGAATATTAGGTAAAAAGAAAAACGGTGAAAGCAATGTATTTGTGGTAGGAGATGAGGACCAGTCCATTTACGGCTGGAGGGGTGCCGATATAAGCAATATTCTTAATTTTGAAAATGACTTCAAAGGAGCCAAAATAGTCAAGCTTGAAAAAAATTACCGCTCTACGGATGTAATTTTAAATGCTGCAAACGGAGTTATTAAAAACAATTATCAACGAAAGGGTAAAAACCTGTATACAGAGCAAAAAAAGGGAAACTTAATACGAATAATAGAAACAGACAATGAAAGAGATGAGGCTTTTACCACGGCAGCATTAATTCGCAAAGAGCATAGGGAAAATAATATCAATTACTCTGAAATTGCAATTTTATACAGGACGAATGCACAGTCAAGAGCCTTGGAAGAAGGTTTAATTAGAGAAGGGATACCCTACAAAATTGTAGGAGGAGTAAAATTTTACGATAGAAAAGAAATTAAGGATATAATGGCTTATCTAAGGCTTATCCTAAATCAAAAGGATGACGTGAGTTTTGAAAGGATAATCAATGTACCGAGAAGAAAATTAGGACAAAAATCAACCGATACCATTTCAAATTATGCTGAAGCAAATGGAGTTTCGAAATTTGAAGCATGTTTTGACTTTGATAAGATGGGGCTTATACCTTCAGCAGCAAAGAGTATTGAAAGCTTTGTGTCCATGATGGAAATGCTGATGATTAAAAAGGATGCAATGCCTTTAAGCGAATTCATAATAAGCGTAATCGAAGATACAGGGCTGAAAGATATGCTACTTCAAGACGAAACAGTTGAAGGAAGAAGTCGTGTTGAAAATATAGATGAATTCTTGTCCGCAGCAAAGGATTTTGAAGAAAGATATGAGGAAAATACATTAGAAGATTTTTTGGCTCATATTTCATTGCTTGCCGATATAGATAAGACTGATTCTATAAAAGACGTTGTAACATTGATGACTGTACACAGTGCTAAGGGTCTTGAATTTGACACGGTTTTCATAACAGGTCTTGAAGACGGCATGTTTCCGAGCATTCATTTCGATGGTGAAGACAATGTTGAAGAAGAGAGAAGACTCTTCTATGTTGCTATAACAAGAGCCAAAAGAATGCTCTATATTACTCATGCAAGGGACAGAATTCGTTTTGGAAGCCATGAAATGAGGATGAAATCAAGGTTTTTGGAAGAGATTCCCGAAGAATGCATAGAAGAATCCGACCCTTATTCTTATGCCAATAAAAAACTTGAGCAATTGGAGTCCCAAATCGCAAGAAAAACCAGTTTTTTTGAATATAGAGCTGAAATCACGGAAAAAGAAAAACCAAAGATTAAATCAGATAAGTTTGAGCCCGGTGATAAAATAATGCATAAGTCTTGGGGGAAGGGAACAGTAGTACAAATAAAGGACAGCGGAGACGATAAAATAATCGTGGCAGCTTTTGAAAATAAGGGGATAAGGAATCTTTCACTCAAACTTGCTCCAATCGAAAAAATTTAAACGGAAGGTAAAGTATGGATAAGAAACTCCTTTTAATGAAAGAAAAAATAAGGCTTTTAAATGAAGCAAACAAAGCATATTATCAAGAAGACAGAGAAATAATGTCAAATTATGAATATGACAAGCTTTACGATGAGCTTAAAAAAATGGAAGAAGAAACAGGGATAGTACTGTCTAACAGCCCCACCATCCGTGTTGGATATGAGCTCTTATCAAATTTGCCTGAGGAAAGGCATGAGAAGGTTATGCTTTCATTGGATAAAACAAAGGAAGTTACTGCTTTAAAGGATTGGCTCGGAGAAAAAACAGGAGCCCTTTCGTGGAAGCTGGATGGCCTTACAATTGTGATGACTTATGAAGGAGGAAGGCTTGTAAAGGCTGTAACCAGGGGTAATGGAGAGGTTGGAGAAGTAGTTACCAACAATGCAAAGGTATTTACTAATATTCCTCTTAGTATTGCCTATAAAGGAAGTTTGGTTTTACGAGGAGAAGCAGTTATCAGTTATTCAGACTTTTATAAAATAAATGAGACAATTCCGGAAGCTGCGGGTAAATATAAAAATCCCAGAAATCTTTGCAGCGGCTCCGTAAGGCAGCTAAACAATAGAATAACCGCAGAAAGAAATGTGGGGTTTTATGCATTTTCGGTAGTTAAAGCGGATGAAGTCGATTTTAAAAATTCAAGAATCGAGCAGCTATTATGGCTCAACAGTCAAGGATTCAGCATAGTTGAATTTAAGAAAGTAACTCAAGAAAATATTGAAGAAACAGTAAATTGGTTTGAGGAGAACATTAGAGAAAACGACCTGCCTTCGGACGGACTTGTTCTAACATATGATGATATAAAATACGGAGAATCATTAGGAAGTACCGCAAAATTTCCGAAAGATTCAATTGCCTTTAAATGGAGTGACGAAATTAAGGAAACTACTCTTTTGGAAATTGAATGGAGTGCCTCAAGGACGGGATTAATAAATCCAATCGCAGTATTTGAGCCCGTGGAGCTTGAAGGAACAACCGTAAGCCGTGCCAGTGTTCATAATCTAAGCATTATGGAAGACCTGGAGCTTGGAATCGGCGATAGAATCAATGTGTATAAGGCAAATATGATAATTCCTCAAATTTCGGATAATTTAACCAGGAGCAATAATATTGAGATTCCAGAACATTGCCCTGTATGCGGCGGTGAAACATCAATTAAAAATGATAATGACATTAAGACATTGTACTGCATAAATGACGAATGTTTAGCAAAGCAAATAAAATCATTCACACATTTTGTAAGCAGAGATGCATTAAATATTAAAGGACTTTCCGAAGCCACTATTGAAAAATTAATTGCAAAGGGATTGATTAAAGAATTAGCTGATATTTTTCATATTGAGAGATATAAAGATATAATTACCGAGATGGAAGGATTTGGCGAGAAATCTTTCAATAATCTGGTCAATTCAGTGAATAAGGCGCGAAAAACAACAGCAGCGAGGCTTTTGTACAGCTTTGGAATTACCAATATAGGTTTGTCAAATGCCAAATTAATCAGCAGGAAGTTCGGCGATGACTGGGAGAAAATTCAAAATGCAAAATATGAAGAACTGATTGAAATAAGCGGCATCGGAGAAGTGATGGCTAAAAATTACGTAAAATTTTTCAGTGATGAAAAGAAAAAAGTTATTGTAGAAGATGTGCTTAAAGAAGTGGAGATAGAAACAAGCTCTAAGACATCATCAACACAAATTTTTGAAAATTATAATTTTGCAATTACAGGGGCTGTTGAGCATTTCAAAAACAGGGATGAATTAAAAGCTGCAATTGAAGAAAGAGGAGGAAAGGTTACCTCTTCTGTGACTTCAAAAACAAACTATTTAATCAATAACGATAATTTATCAAATTCTTCCAAGAATAAAAAAGCTAAAGAATTAGGAATAGAAATTATAACGGAAGAGCAATTTCTTAAGTGGATGAATACAGGTGTAAGATAGACGAGATAGAAAGGGAATTGATATGACAAAAATATATTTAACGAGACATGGCGAAACAGTCTGGAACAGACAATGCAGGTTTCAAGGACATAAAAATTCGGATTTAACGGAAAAGGGAATATTGGCAGCAGAATTATTGGCAGACAGAATTGAAGAGATAGAGCTGGATTATATAGTTTCAAGCCCTTTGATGAGAGCTTACAATACTGCTGAAATAATTCGCGGGAATAAGAATATACAAATTATAAAACATGATGGTTTAAAAGAAATAAATTTAGGCAAATTCGAAGGAATGAGCTATAAGGATATCCAAAAAAATTATTCTAAGCTGCTTGCCGAAATTGAAAAGGACCCTTTCAACAACCGTTATCCAAACGGAGAAAACCTTCAGGAATTTTACAAAAGGGTTGTGAAGGCATTTAATGAAGTAATAGATAAATACAGAAACAAGTCAACCTTAATAGTTGCCCATGGAGGTACCATTAAATGTATCGAAGCTTATATAAGAAAATTTAAGTTAAGCAGTGACTGGATGGGAAATGTAGTTAAGAATTGCAGCCTTTCTTATTTAGAAATAGATGATAATAATGAAATAAAAGAAATATTCTATAATGATACAAAACATTTGGAAGGAAGCGCAGCACTTAATTAATTGTCGAAATTTCCCGGGAAAAACAGAATAAGGTAGAAAATTGGCAAGTATTTATAAGAGGAGGGTGCTATGAGAAAATTCAAAGTTGCATTAATTCAAACCATGGTTTATGACGATAAAGAAAAAAATGTTAAAAATGCTGTGAAAATGATTGGTAAAGTGTCAAAGGAAGGCGCCGATATTGCAGTGTTACCGGAGATGTTCTGCTGCCCTTATAACACTTCATATTTTAGAAAATATGGTGAAGAAGAAGGCGGGTATGCTTATAAAGAATTAAGTAAAGCAGCAAACAGTTCAGGTATTTATGTCGTTGCCGGAACAATACCCGAGCTTGAAAGAACTCATGTTTACAATACATCATATGTGTTTGACAGAAAAGGCAAAAGAGTTGCCAAGCACAGGAAAATGCATTTATTCGATATTGATGTTGAAGGAGGACAATATTTCAAAGAATCGGATGTTCTCTCTCCCGGAAGAGACGTAACAGTCTTTGATACGGAATTTTGCAAAATCGGTTTAGGTATATGTTATGATATAAGATTTCCTGAATTAAGCAGGCTCATGGTATTGGAAGGAGCTGAGGTTATTATTTTTCCTGCCGCATTTAACATGACCACTGGTCCTGCTCATTGGGAGTTAAATTTTAGAGGAAGAGCCCTTGATAACCAGGTGTACACAGTAGGAGTTGCTCCTGCCAGAGATATGGAATCATCCTATCACTCCTATGGTAATTCCATAGTAGTCTCACCATGGGGCAATGTGATAAACAGAATGGATGAAAAAGAAGGGTATATAATACAGGAAATTGACCTTGAATATGTAAAGAAGGTAAGAAATGAACTGCCTCTATTAAAGCATTTAAGAAGAGACTTATATACATTAAGCAAAAACTAATTATATTGTAAATTAATGGTTTGGGCAATTTACTACAGACTATTTATCTGTGGAATTGGAGATTGTTATGAATGAAAATTTATTGTCAGGAATTTATAAAAATAACGAAGAAATGAATGTAAACTTTGATGAGCAAGGTAAAAAGATAGTAGTTTTAGATGATGATCCGACAGGTACCCAAACGGTTTATGATATACCTATATATACAAGAGTAGATTATGAAATAATTCAAAAAATATTTCAGGATAATAATATTAAAGCATTCTATATTTTAACTAATACCAGATCAATGTCAAAAGAAAAAGTAATGGAACTCGACTCCAAAATTGCCAGGAATATTGATTTGGTATCTAAGAGAACAGGTATAGATTATGAATTAATTGTAAGAGGAGACTCAACTCTCAGAGGACATTTCCCACTAGAATTAAATATAATAAAGGATAATATATCAAAAAAAATAGATGGATATTTTTTGATACCATTTTTTCAAGAAGGCGGGAGAATTACTGTTGATGATGTCCATTATGTTAAAGAAAATAATACATTTATTCCTGTAGGAGAAACACAGTTTGCAAGAGATCATACATTTGGTTTTACTTCATCAAACTTAAAAGATTATGTAGAAGAAAAAACAAATTGTCTAGTATTAAAAGACCAAGTTGTATCAATAAGTTTAGAAGAATTAAGAAGCAACAGCAGTGCAGTTTTTAATAAAATAATGGATTTGAACGGAAGAATATGTATTGTTAATGCAGAAAACTATAGTGATATTCAAGCATTTGTAAACGGACTCATAAAAGCCGAATATCAAGGGAAAAATTTCCTCTTTAGAACAGCTGCTTCTTTTGTTAAGTCAAGGATTGGTTTAAAGGATAATGGTTTGTTAGATGGGAATACGTTAAACATAATTGACAACAGAGGAGGTTTGATAGTTGCCGGGTCCTATGTAAACAAAACTAGTCAACAGATTAATCATCTGATGAAAGAGACTTCTATTTACAGCATAGAAATTGATGTTCTGTCTATTCTTACAGAATCAGATAACAGTAATATAATTAAAAAAATTTCTCAAAAAATTGATGAAAATATTATTAGAGGAATTGATACCTTGATTTACACTTCACGTTCTGTAATACTTGGAAATGATAACACCCCTAATTTAGATATTGGTAATAAAATATCTCTTTATCTTGCAAAGATTGTAAAACAGTTAAAAGAAGCCCCGGCTTTTATTGTTGCAAAGGGCGGAATCACATCAAGTGATATTGCGACTGAAGGGTTGAATATTGAGGAAGCGATAGTTTGCGGACAAATAGCTAATGGCGTACCCGTGTGGAAATCTGGCAGGGAGAGTAAATTTTACGGATTGGTTTATGTAGTCTTTCCAGGCAATGTTGGAGATGAAGATGAATTAACAAATGTCATTAGGAGACTTCATAAAAAATAAAAATTTCCCCCTACATGATAAATAAGTACGATGAAAGACCGGTATTTTTCTTTTTAAAAAATGGTTGACAAAACAATATCCTGTGTATATAATATGAAAAAATTGATTAAAGCTTTGACGGAGACAAAAATATCCGGAAAATAACTTCAGAGAGCCGATGGTTGGTGGGAATCGGTGTTATGAGATATAATGATCACTCCTGAGCTTCCGAGTCGAATTAAGTAGACGAGGACGTATTTCTGCGTTACAAGAATAGAGTTCAAAAAACTTTTTTGTTTTTTCGACTTGAATGAGGCGATATTTTTTTATCGTGAATTAGGGTGGTACCGCGAAAGACCTCTCGTCCCTATATACATCTATATGTATATAGGGACGAGAGGTTTTTTTATAGACCTAACCCAATTTCTTCATCCCAAAGGGAGGAAGAAATTGATGGTAGGTCTTATGCAGCGTAATCCAATTTTATGTGAGCGTCAGCGAGCAAATAAAATTGTGATGAAGCTTGCGAATAGGCCTAACCCTTCGGGAGATTAACTTCATTCCGGTCAATAAAAACAAAAATCAAAAAATAAGAGGAGGTAAAACAGGGGGCAGAATAATCAATTTTAAAGTAAGTAAGAAAATGGATTTTTATTTGGAGGAAATTTATGAGAAGTGATCAAATGAAATCAGGCGTGGAAAGGATTGCTCACAGAGCCTTATTCAACGCTCTGGGGCTCACAGAAAAAGAAATCAGACAACCTATGGTTGGCATCGTAAATGCTCAGAATGATATAATTCCGGGACATTTGCACTTGGATGATATTGTTGAGGCTGTAAAATCAGGAGTAATGATGGCAGGCGGAACACCCTTTGTATTTCCTGCAATAGGAGTATGCGACGGTATTGCAATGGGTCACGAAGGTATGAAATACTCTCTTATAAGCCGTGAACATATTGCGGATTCAGTTGAAATAATGGCAATGGCTCATCCCTTTGATGCACTTGTTTTTGTTCCGAACTGCGATAAAATAGTTCCCGGTATGATTATGGCAGCATTAAGGCTTAATATTCCAAGTATTTTTGTAAGCGGCGGTCCCATGATGCCCGGATATTATGACGGCAAGAAACTAACTGTCTCAAACTCATTTGAAGCTGTTGGAGCAGCCGGTGCAAAAAAAATGAGTGATGAGCGGATAAAGGAAATAGAGCTTTATTCATGTCCCGGTTGCGGCTCATGTGCAGGTATGTTTACTGCTAATTCGATGAATTGCATGACAGAGGTTATCGGACTTGGCTTGTCCGGAAACGGCACTATTCCCGCTGTTCATGCAGCCCGTATACGCCTTGCAAAAGAAGCAGGCATGAAGGTAATGGAGCTTTTGGAAAAAGATATCCGTCCTCGCGATATTGTTACCCTTGATTCCCTTCATAATGCTTTAACAGCAGATATGGCTTTGGGATGCTCAACAAATACTGTACTGCACTTACCTGCAATAGCACATGAAGCAGGACTAAAAATCGACCTTAACGAAATAAACAATATAAGCAAGGCAACTCCTCATCTGGTAAAATTAAGTCCTGCAGGGGAAGATTGTCTGGTTGATTTATGGCAGGCAGGAGGAATCCCGTCTGTACTGAAGGAACTCGACAATCATGGACTGCTGAATACGGATTGTATTACTGTTACGGCAAATACCGTAGGCGAAAACATCAAGGATGCTTATATAAAGGATAATTCAGTTATAAGAAGCTTTGATGATCCATACTCAAAGGATGGCGGATTAGCCATATTATGGGGAAACATAGCACCGGACGGAGCAGTTGTAAAGAAGGGAGCCGTTTTAGAAGAAATGATGGTTCACAGGGGTCCTGCCAAGGTTTACAACAGTGAAGAAGAATGCATGACAGCCATAATGGGCGGTAAAGTTGTTTCAGGTGATGTAGTCGTAGTTCGTTATGAAGGACCTAAAGGTGGACCGGGCATGCGTGAAATGCTTACACCAACATCTGCAATTGCAGGAATGGGACTTGACTCAAGCGTTGCACTTATAACAGACGGCAGATTTTCGGGAGCATCAAGAGGAGCTTCTATTGGTCACATATCTCCTGAAGCTGCAGCAGGAGGATTGATAGGTATCATTGAGGATGGAGATATAATTAGCATCGACATTCCTAATAATAAGCTTGAGCTTTTGGTTGATGAAAACATAATAGCAGAAAGACGCTTAAAGTTTGTACCTTTGGAAAAACCGGTACCAAACGGATATTTAAAAAGATACCGTAAGATGGTAACTTCGGCAAATACCGGAGGAGTATTTGAAGATTAAGAGATTAATAAAAATATTATAAATATAGGCAATTGTAAAATGATTTTGTGATAACTGTGGATAAAATCTAATAAAAAAATAACAAGAAAAAGAAAAACCAGTTAAAAATAAGTGAAATTATGGATTTAAGGGTAACCTTAATACACCTA